>ERZ651776.6072-NODE-6072-length-10111-cov-11.082918_pt1 | contig 10111 bp, 10 predicted proteins | sample MGYA00514761_ERZ651776 | MGnify/ENA metagenome assembly ERZ651776 | reverse complement strand
GGTTCTGCAGCAAATATGCTCTCTAGTGATGGTCGCTGCAAAACTTTGGATATTCGTGCAGATGGCTATGCAAAAGGTGAATGCTGTGGAGTTATGCGCATCACGCCAGACATTGAAACGCAAAGTGCAACCATTGATGTGGTCGCAAAGCTTGGAGGGTGTGGTATAAACCAAGACGGACGATCTAGCTCCTTGACAGCACCAAACGGACCATCACAGCAAACGCTCATTGTTGATGTATTGAAGCGAGCCAATTATAATGCATCTGAAGTGGACCGTTTGGAAATGCATGGGACTGGCACATCACTGGGAGATCCTATTGAGGTTGGAGCTGCACTCGAAGTGTTAGTTTCCTCACCAAAAAGTATGCAAACGACATCTTCTGTGCCTTTCTTGTCATCTCAGAAACGGAATCTCACGCTCGAAGGTGCAAAAACACGCACAGGTCATTGTGAGCCTGGGGCAGGTACTGTAGGTCTGATGTTTGCTATCTCTCGCATGAGCCAGCGACTCATATCATCCCTTACGCATTTACGGGTACTGAATCCACACGTCACATCAGCTATGAGTCGACACAATGGAGATGCCAAAAGACAGGTCACACTACCAAGGCAAGAAGCTTCAAGGCCATTATACCCACAACAAGCTGAAAGTGTACCACTATGCTCAGGGGTGAGTGGATTTGCATTTCAAGGCACAAATGCGCACGCACTCTTGTATGGCTTAGAGACACAACGTACTCGCGGTGATGGAATGTGCTCAGAAAATCGACTTTGGGAAAGACAGAGATTTTGGTGTGTTGTCCCGTATCATCCACTCACCCCACTGTACTCAGATGTACAAAGAAGATCTGGCACATTCCATGCACAGGCAAGTGTGTGTATTGATACATCGCAAGCACTATCATCTATGTTGGATCACGTTATTAATGGGACTGCATTACTGCCAGGAACAGCGCATATTGAAATGGGCCGAGCTCTAGCAGGTCTACTGGCCAATGAGGTTCATGGTGAAGTTAGCTTGGGCTCTTTATCATTCATAGCTCCTTTGGTATTAGAAGCAAAAACTACTGTTGCATGTGAAGTAGATGGTCACGGAAATATAAGTGTTGGAGTGGCCTCTAAAACTACACATCATGCAACGGGTCTTGGTATTCGTAGCAAAGCCCGCGTGCATAAAATATGCGCATGTGCATTGCCTTCACTCTCTTCAGACTCTACCTCTGGTAAAGGTTTGCAGGTATCCCTTCCTGGAGCTAAACAAAATTATGTATACAGCCAACTGTACACAATGCGTGAAGTTCCATACTCGTACTATGCGTGCCCTGCAATGCTAGATGGTGCATTCCAGTCTTCAGTTGGAGCAACGTCAGTTGGTATTACTGCCGTCGAAGATATGAAAGGGAGTGAGAGTGAACAAACTAGCAACAGAGCAATCAGGGAAGGATCTGCACAGAATGCAAATGCGCGCGTCCCTGCTTGTATTTCCAACGTTTCTATGCATGGCGGTCTAACAACAGCTATGCATGGATTTGCATCAGCACTTATCTTTGAGGAGTGTGCTCCCACTACTACACATTCTGCGGTTCAGTCCAGTCATGAGCTCTGGCATTTGGACGTGAGAAGAGGTATAATTCACACGCACGTGTTTCTGTTGGAGGGACGCATAATTCAAAAGGTTCCGACAGGAAATTTTGAGAGTTTGAGCACCCCAATTTATTATCAACATGGAGGATCTATGGAAGGTAGATATTCACGCACTCACAGAGAAATATATGAGGGGCTGTCAAGGGCGGAGCTTGGGATACAAATATCCTCACTGCTTCGAGGTATTCTTGAGTGTGAGATAATTGAAGACGTCCCTCTTGTAGAGCAAGGACTTGATTCATTAGGTGCAATGGAGTTGGCAAGAGTGCTTACGGAAATGACGAAAATTAAAGTGCATGTTGAAACTCTACAGGATAATCCCACTTTAAAATCATTAACTACGTTTATTGAAAATGAGATTACACTTGGAATGAGTACAGATCCCTCAACTGAAAAAAACTCAAAGGAGTACGGAGAAAGTATCAACCGTGCAGAGCGGAAATACCCGAGAAGTCCTAGAAGTGAAAAAGAAACCAAGGCTAGAACACTCTTATACAAATATATGCAAGTAGTCCCTTGGCTTGTTCTTTTTGTATTCATTTGCATTTTCTCGCGGCTGGAAGGCGAGTTCTTTGACTTGTGACACGTAAAGATAGAAAAAATCTAAAAAAATCTATAATATCACAGACTACGGGGGTACTGGTATATATTTTTTGTGCATACGGTGTACGGTGTGAGTGTTTAGTCGAAGCAGAGATACATTCATTTCTAGGAAGTAATCACATTCATCACCAGGTATTGGTATGGTTTTTTGGTGGGGTTCCTATTATTAGAGAAGAGATTCTCGGAACTGCAGAGGTTCTAGAGGTGTTTACATCTCCCAAATTTGGACAAGTTGCAGGATCTATGGTCATTGATGGCTCAATCTTCAAAAGCAAGCCTGTACGTGTGCTAAGAGACGACGTAGTTATTCATCAAGGTGAATTAGATTCATTAAGAAGATTTAAAGATGAAGTCAGTGAAGTAAAAAGTGGAACAGAGTGTGGGATAGGAATTAAAAATTACAAGGATATTCGTGTCGGTGATAAGGTCGAAGTCTTTGATAGGAAAGAAGAAGCTCAAACTATCTGACTGTATGTCATCATCCAGAATTCCAAAAGTAGAAGATTTTTTAAAAAAAGAGATCTCTCAAATTATTTCAGCACAAGTCCAGGACCAGCGATTCAAACTCCTAAATATAGTAGACGTAAAAGCATCAGCTGACCTTGGTGTTGCAACCGTTTTCTTTACTATTATTAATGGAGATAAAAGCCAAGCTCCTGAAAAGAAATCATTAGATAAGTTTGCCTCTATGATTCGATCTAAGCTGTCAAAGTTCATGAAAATTAGAAGAGTTCCAAAACTAATTTTTAAATATGATGAAAGTCTAGAAAGATACAATAATATCGATTCAATTTTAAATTCTCTAAGTGACTAACGGATTTTTATTAATAGATAAGGAGTCGGGAGCTACCTCATCCAGGGTTGTTCAGGCCGTTAAAAAAAAATTTCAATTTAAAAAAGTTGGCCATCTTGGCACATTGGATCCAATGGCAACAGGATTACTGATTCTTGCAATTAATCGCGGCACAAAATTCTCTTCTCTATTGCTTGAAAGCCATAAGACTTACGCAGCGGAAGTCACTCTTGGTATACAGACAGATACAGATGATGCTGAGGGAGAGCATATACTTTCAAAGGTAATTACTTGTAGCGATGAAGAAGCACGTAAAAAGCTATTATCTTTCTTGGGTAGCAGCATGCAACAACCACCAATATATTCAGCATTAAAAGTAAAGGGAAAGCCAATGTACAAATATGCCCGCGAAGGCGTGAAAGTAGAGAAGGCCCCTCGGGCTATAGAAATTAAAACTATAGAAAATATATCCATAAGCTTACCAAAGATCTCATTTGAGATAAGTTGCTCGAAAGGGACATACATTCGTTCAATTGCTCGAGATCTTGGAGAGCTTTTGGATTGTGGTGGACACTTATCAGCTCTCAAAAGGCTTACACAACAAGAATTTTTGGTTAATGATGCAAAAAAAATAGATGAAATTACTGAGCTAGATATAATTCCTCTTGAACAGGCTTTTAGCCATCTAGGCTCTGTAAATCTTCCCGAAGAGAAGTTAAAAAAATTTATCAATGGCTCTACTGTTGATTTAGGGCTTTCTGAGAGCGGTCTTTTAAGAGCATATAATGCAGCAGGTGTATTCATTGCATTGGGCAGAAATTCATCAGAAGGATTTAAGCATGAATACCTTGTTTAAAAGGGTAATTAGTAATAAGCTACAGCATCTCAGACTTTAGATATGCAAGGTTTGAGACATTTTTAGAGCATATCCAAGGAGAAAAACATGGCTTTATTAAAAGAAGAAAAGAATAAAATTGTTAAAGAATTCCAGAACAGCGATGCTGATACTGGTTCCTCAGAGGTACAAATTGCACTTTTGACGGAGAATATCAACAAACTCCAATCTCATTTTAAAATTCATAAAAAAGATCACCACTCTAGAACAGGTCTTATAAGAATGGTTAACTTAAGACGAAAACTATTAGCTTATCTAAAAAGAAAAAATCTAGAAAGCTATCAAGAAATAATCAAATCTCTTAATTTAAGAGGATAAACAAAGGAAAATCGTGGAAGAAAATACATTAAATACTCAGTCCGTAGAGTTTGAATACGGAAATAAAACTGTAAAAATTGAAACTGGTAAAGTTGCAAGACAGGCTACATCAAGCATCATAGTAACTATAGATAATCTTGTGCTGTTAACTACAATGGTTGCAAGAAAGGAAGCTGATCCAAGGAAAGATTTCTTTCCGCTGGCTGTTTTCTATCAAGAAAAATTTTATGCTGCAGGTAAAATTCCTGGAGGCTATTTTAAAAGAGAAGCTCGACCTACAGAGCAAGAAACTTTAACTTCAAGACTTATTGATAGGCCAATAAGACCTTTATTTCCTGAAGATTTTAAGAATGAGATTCAGATTTTTTGTACAGTATTATCAGCTGATAAAAATATCAATCCAGATATAGCATCTTTAATTGGAGCTTCAGCAGCTCTTTCTATTTCAGGTGTCCCATTTCAAGGGCCACTTGGAGCAGCCAGAGTTGGATTTATTGATAGTAACTTTGTGTTAAACCCATCACCAGCAGAGCTTGAGAATTCTATGTTGGATATGGTTGTAGCTGGAACAGAGGATGCTGTTTTAATGGTTGAATCAGAAGCAAGTGAATTAAGCGAAGACATTATGTTGGGCTCAGTGCTTTTTGGACATCAAGAGATGCAAAAAGTCATTAAAGCTTGCTCAGAACTTCGAGCAAAGGTTAATCCTACTCCTTGGGAATTCTCTGAAGATACTGTTACAGCTGAGTTTACATCTAATGTTGCAGAATCTTTCACGGCTGAAATTGCTGGCGCATTTAAAATAGCAGACAAAGCAGAGAGAGGAGATGCTCTTCATGCGATTAAAGATCAAATTTCTGAAAAGTACGGCGCTGATTTAGATGACCTAGAAAAAGGCAAGCTAATGAATGCTTTTAAAGCTGTAGAAAAAGATGTTGTTAGAAAAAGTATTCTTGCGAATGAACCTAGAATAGATGGTAGAGATCGCGATACTGTTAGATCTATTTTTGTTGAAACAGGAGTTCTTCCTAGCGCTCATGGTTCTTCTCTTTTCACTAGAGGTGAAACTCAAGCATTAGTAGTGGCAACCCTTGGCTCAACTCGAGATGCACAAAGAATAGAAAGTTTAAATGGTGAGCAGCACAATCAGTTTATGCTGCATTATAACTTTCCTGCATACAGTGTTGGTGAAATTGGTATGCCCCTTGGACCAAAGAGACGAGAAATTGGCCATGGAAACCTAGCTAAAAGAGCTATCAAAGCAGTCCTGCCTGACTCTGAAGAGTTTGGTTATACTTTGAGAGTGGTATCAGAAATTACTGAATCTAATGGCTCAAGCTCAATGGCTTCAGTTTGCGGAACTTCATTATCATTAATGGATGCTGGCGTACCAATCACAAATCCAGTTGCCGGAATAGCAATGGGACTGATTAAAGAAGAAGATAATTTTGCTGTGCTAACAGATATATTGGGAGATGAAGATCACTTAGGCGACATGGATTTTAAAGTTGCAGGAACAAAAGATGGTGTTACCGCTTTGCAAATGGATATTAAAGTACAAGGAATCACTGCAGATATTATGGAGTCAGCTCTAGAAAAAGCAAAAAATGCAAGATTACATATCCTTGAGAAAATGAATGCCGTTATTTCTGGGCCAAAAGAGCTATCTGATAGCACTCCAGCAATGAAGAAGATCACTGTCCACCAAGATAAGATTAAAGAAATTATCGGTAAGGGTGGCGCTGTAATTAAAGGTATGCAGGCTGATACTGGTGCATCTGTTGATGTTAATGATGACGGTGTTGTTACCATTTTTGGTGAAACTCAATCTATTATGCTAGCAGCATTAGAGATCATAGAGGGTATTATCGAAGATCCTGAGCTTGATAAAATTTATGAAGGTAAAGTAGTTAAAATCGTAGATTTTGGCGCTTTTGTTAACATTCTCCCTGGTAAGGATGGACTGCTTCACGTTTCAGAAATTTCTTCAGAGAGAGTGGAGAATGTTTCAGATGTTCTCACTGAAGGCGATATTATCAAAGTAAAACTAATTGGCTTTGACAGAGGAAAAATGAAGCTTTCTAAAAAAGCAATCGAAGAATAGTCATCATTTCAGTGAATAATCACAAATAGTGATGATGAATAATTTCATTATCACTATTTTTTATAAAGTCAAGTAAAGCAATTTTTATTATTACGTAAACTTGCATCCTGCATCTCAAATATGGTTTTATAGTTAAGTTAACACCATAAACCATAGGGGGAAATTATGGATAATGCATGGAGAATGATAAACGACCTAGTTAGTAATTTAACTAGTGTTATAACTGGTCTCTTAGGACTTGGTATCGTAGGAGCTTTAGCTTTTGGCGATATGTCAGTAGTTGGACTTGATGTGATAACTCACGTAACCGATCTAGTTAGCTCATTAGCTAGTAGCGGAGTAGTGGGCCTTCTAGTTCTTGCCGTTCTAATGGCTTTAGTTAATAGATAAGTTTAACTTAACTATTTGTTAAGAGGGGCGAAAGCCCTTCTTAACTTTTTATAATATTATGAATTTTGATTTTTCACTCGAAGGACTAACTAATCTCTTAAATAAATTAACCAGGCTACTCGTGCCATTTGTAGCAGTTTCATTACTGCTTGGTATTATCTTTGGAACATCAACTCCTTTTGTTGGAGATGTATACAAGAATGTAGCTGATATTCTAAATATGCTTGGAGAGGATGCTCTTCTTGCCTTAGTCTCGTTGATTATTATTTTTATATATCTAAGAAAAGAATAGATTTAGTTTTTTGAGAACGCCCAAAGAGATATCTTCTCTATGGATTTTTTTTATAATTCCTGAGACATCATAAGTGATGGTGGCTATGGGTGGAATTGAACCACCGACCCCAGCGTTATGAGTGCTGTGCTCTAACCGTCTGAGCTACATAGCCAAGTTTGAGAATGATAAAGAACTCAAATTATATGTCAAACGTTAAATTTAAAGTGAATCACATCACCATCTTGAACGGTATATTCTTTTCCTTCCAATCTAAGCTTGCCATCTCTTTTGGCCCCAGCCTCTCCCTCACAAGCAATAAAATCATCAAATGATATTATCTCAGCTTTAATAAAACCTCTCTCAAAATCTGTATGAATAACTCCGGCCGCTTGAGGAGCTAAAGAATTTTTATGAATTGTCCAGGCTCTAGATTCTTCTGGTCCTGAGGTGAAATATGTTTCAAGGTTTAACAGTTTATAACCAGCTAAAATAATTTTATTTAAGACTGGCTCATCCATTCCCAGTAATTCCAAGTACTCACGTTGCTCTTCTTCTTCTAAGTTAGCTAATTCATGCTCTATCTTAACTACAGCAGGAATAATGCTTACAGAGTTAGCTTCTGCATAATTTTGCAGATCTTCTAATTTATTTTTTGATTGATCGTCTGATAAATTTGCAATTAGTAGCATTGGTTTTGTAGAGAGTAGATTTAAGCTCTGAATAAATTCTTTTTCTTCATTATCAAAGCTAGATAAATTTGGAAGAGCGCCACTCTCCATCATCTTTTTTAATGAATGTATGGTTCCTTGATCCTTTTGAGCTTGAACATCACCCGATCTAATTAATTTCTCTAATTTAAGCAATCGTTTATCTAGCACTTCAATATCAGCAAAGATTAATTCTAAATTTATTGTTTCTAGATCGCTGAGCGGCTCTACTTTTCCGTCTACATGAATAACATTCTCATCATCGAAACATCTAACCACATGGAGCAGGGCATTCATCTCCCTGATATTGGACAAGAATGCATTTCCAAGACCCTCTCCTTGAGATGCTCCCTTAACTAATCCAGCGATATCAACAAAACTCATTGTGGTTGGTATAACTTTTTTGGACTGAGCAATTTTATCAATCATTTGAAGCCTATTATCTGGGACATTCACAATCCCAAGATTAGGCTCAATAGTACAAAATGGAAAATTTTCAGCAGGTATGGCAGATTTGGTAATCGCATTAAACAGCGTAGATTTACCAACATTGGGTAAGCCAAGAATCCCACATTTAAAACCCATATTTACTCCGTATGTAGTCTCAGTTGCGCTTTTTCAATCTGAAGATCTGCTAAAAAATCTATAATATTCAAAAATTCTATATAGCTGTTATCTAACAATACTTTTTCATTAGGCTTAAATTTCCCTAAAACCCAATTTGTTACATCTGCTTTATCGCCTGGGTGACCTATACCAACTCTTAATCTAATAAAGTTGTTACCAACTAAGCTAATAATGCTTCTCAGGCCATTGTGGCCTCCGTGACCACCCTCAACCTTTAGTCTCAGTGTTCCAGCCGGAAGATCTAAGTCATCATGGATAACAATTGTATTAGGGAGCTCTAGAGAATTATTTCTAATAATTTTTTTTACAGATTGACCAGATTCATTGACATATAAATTTGGGAACCCCCACAATACTTTTTCATCAACAGACATTGCGATTGATGCATCTAATTTATTTTTGATTGTGAGGTCTATTTGATTTTCTAGACAATACTGAATGACCCAATCTTTACCAATATTGTGCCTAGTTCCATTATATTTTTGACCAGGATTACCTAGGCCAAGAATACATATTTTAGGCACAGGATCTGAGCACTTTAGCTATTTTCATCAGACTCATCTGAGCCTTCAGAATCATCAGGCACTTCTGCATCACCTTCACTAGATGTTTCGCCATCAGCTTCTTCTGCTTCAATTTCAACTTCTTCTTCTTCAGCTCTTGGCGCGTTCACTGAAACAACCATCTGATCGTTTTCTTCATCAAACCCAGGTATCTCAGCTCCCTCAGGAAGTGTAAGCTCTGAGAGGCGAATTGCTTCATTAAGCATTAAATTAGTAATATCAATCTCAATTGCTTCTGGAATATTTCCTGCCAAACATGCTATTTCAATTTCTGAGATTATCTTAGCGATCACGCCACCATCTGTTTTAACACCTTCGCACTCTTCTTCACCAAGAAATCTAAATGGCACAACAACTTTTAGTTTTGTTTTTCTAGAAACCCTTTGAAAATCTGCATGTAAAAATTTTCCTTTAACAGGTTCTCTTTGAAGCTCCTTCAATACAACTTTCTCCTCTTGTCCTTCAAGAAGAATTTTTAACACCTGTGTATAAAATAACTCACTTTCAGAAGCCTTGGTCAGCTCATTGAGTCTAAGCTTTATATTTTTAGATTCTTCCTCATTTCCATAGATTATTGCTGGGACCATAGAATCCTCTCGCCTAATTTCACGAGTTTTATTTGTGCCAGTTCTAATCCTTAGATCAGCATTTAATATAATTTCATTTGACATAGTTCTTACCTTATTAAATTGTTACAAGAAAAGCGCACTAAGCGACTCTTCATTGTTTAATCTTCTAACACATTCAGCAATTGTAGGTGCCAGAGAAATGACGCGTATTTTACTGCATTTTTCTGCTTCTGGGGACAATGGAATCGAATTCGTTACAACTAACTCATCAATGGAAGAATTTGAAATTCTTTCAATTGCTGGTCCTGATAAGACTGGATGAGTGATGTATGCTTTCACTTTAGCAGCTCCAGCATCTTTTAGCGCTTGTGCTGCATTGCAAAGTGTCCCAGCTGTATCAATCATATCATCAGGAACAATGCAGCATTTTCCTGCAACATCACCAATTATATTCATCACTTCCGATTCGTTTGCTGTTGCTCTTCTTTTATCGATAATTGCTAGATCAGACTGGCCTAAGAATTTTGCCAATGCTCTTGCTCTTACTACGCCACCGGCATCTGGAGATACAACTAAAATTGGTTCATCATTTGATGACCTTGATTTGATATCATCGTGCATT
>ERZ651776.6071-NODE-6071-length-10112-cov-3.639263_pt1 | contig 10112 bp, 7 predicted proteins | sample MGYA00514761_ERZ651776 | MGnify/ENA metagenome assembly ERZ651776 | reverse complement strand
TGCTGCACCAAGCGGAAACTTTTTTTCAAACTTATCTAAGCCAGCTAAACTTGGTTTAGGAACGGCTGCAGTAACATTACTTGGTGGCATGGGTGGAGAAGATGAAGGACCACAATCTTATTTATTACCTACACCAAACAAAGCTTACACAAAATTTGCTAAATCAGGAGCACCAGGAACACCAACTGGTTTTATGACAAGAGACTACACAACAGGAGTTGATACAGCATTAGAAGACCCAGCAACTTATAAAACGGTAGAAGAAATTTTAGGAGATGATCCTACACAAGGATTTAAATCAGTAGAATTTAATTCTGGTGGAATTGTAAACATAGCGAAATTTAACGAAGGGGGACAAGCGCTTCCTTCTAAGTTTTCTCACGATGAGAATGATATGAATAACTACACTCGTGCTGGAGGTTTTGTAAAAGACGGAGCAGGTATGGGTGATGAGAATGAAGACACAATGTTAGCACAATTAGCTGATGGTGAATTTGTTTCAAGAGCGGCAGCAGTTAGAGGAGCAGGTATAGTGGCTGGTGCAAATATAAATAATAAAGAAGAACAAAGAAAAGTAGGAGCTGAGTTCTTTTATGAGCAACAAAAAAGATTTAAAAGAATTTACGATTTAATTGATGCTAGCAGCAAAAACAATTAAAAAAGAAGTAGGGGTTTTATTTATAGAACCTAAGAGAATTGAAGAATACTGGCCACTGGCAGAATTTATGATCAAAGAAGGATTACAATACGATGGTAATCCGATGTCAGTATCTGAGATGAAAAAAAGAATTAAACGTGGTGAATATCAATTATTTCTCATGGTTGGTTCTGATGATGGAGACAAGTATAAAGTTTTTGGTGTATTTGTAACAACAGTATCTACACTACCTAACTTTAAACAAGTTGAAGTGTTATTATTAAAGGGAGAAAAAAGAGAACTATGGCAAAAAGAGGCTGCGGAAACGATAGAACAGTTAGCAATTCAAAACAATTGCAAAAGAATAGCGGTTCTAGCGAGACCTGGTTGGAAAAACTTTTTGGAGCCATGGGGATGGAAAGTTAAAAGATTATTATATCAAAAGGATTTAAAATAATATGGGAAGTGTAGTAAGTGGAATATTCGGAGGAGGCGGTTCATCAGCACCACAACAAGCTGCTGTTCCAGCAACAACAACTCAATACGTAAGAGAAGCTCCAGGTATTGAAGAAAGAAAATTAGGGTTAATGGACATTGCAAGTTCTCTTGCACAAACTCCTGTTAACATACCCACAGTACAAGTTGCTCCATTAGGTGCACTTGAACAACAAGGACTTACTGCTTCAGGGGTTACAGGGGCAGGTATGCCTACTACTCAATCAGGAATAGGTGCTGCATTAACTTCATTGCAAGGACCCAATATAAATCAATTTTTAAATCCGTATCAGTCTTATGTAACTGATGAAATAAATAGACAAGCTGGTATGGCTCAAAATCAATTAGGAGCACAAGCTGTAATGTCAGGAGCATTTGGTGGTGGTAGACAAGGAGTTGCTCAAGCAGAAATAGAAAGAGCAAGACAAGCTAATGTTGGACAATCTATGGCTAGAGGATTTGATCAAGCAGCAAGGTTAGCATCGCAACAACAACAAATTGGATTACAAGGTGCAGGACAACTAGGTGCATTAGGCAGACAACAACAAGGTATGGCACAAGGTGATATTAACCAATTGATGGCTGCAGGGGGATTACAAAGACAACTTGGTCAACAAGCATTAGATGCTGCAAGATCAACAGAGTTACAAAGATCATACGAGCCTTACCAAAGAGCAGAGTTCTTAAAAAATATTTATGCAGCTGGGCCTACAACACAATCTGCAATTACAACGAACACCGCTCCAGGTGGAGCAGCAGGAAACCCACTTGCTCAGGCAGCAGGTGCAGGACTTGGTGCTTATGCAACATACTCAATGTTAAATCGACAACCAGGTGCAGCAACCGCCTTACAATACGCGAGGTAGTACATGGATAAAACTTTAAAAAGACCTCTATTTCAAAAGAAGGCTATGGAGGCTTATAAAGCAAAACATGGTGGTAAGATTCCTGGTTACTTTGCAGGAGCAGCTATTGGTGCAGGAATAAGAGCTGCAGCAGCCCCAACGTTTAATTTTATAGGAAGACAAATGGCAAGACCCGCTGTAAGAACTGGTTTTACTGGATTAGAAGGTTATTACCTTGCTGAAGGAGCAGGTACGGCAGCACAAGGATATCGAGAGGGTGACACAGGGAAAATGATAGAAGGTATGTCCTATGCATTACCTGCAGCAGCTTTTCTTCCAGGTACTATGAAAGGATCTGGTATTAAAGCTTTAAGAGAAACAGGGGAATATTTATTACCTGGCTCGACAGGATTAAAAACAGCTATTACAAATAACCCCGTTAAATCAGGTATAGCAGGTATTGGGGGTGCCTTTACTGGAATCTCTCTTCAAAAGCCAGCAGGAGCTGTGGAAACTCCTGAAGGTATGACTGACGAAGAATACTACAAAGATATACAAGACAGATTAATTTACTCTAAACCTAAATTTGGAGAAAGAAGAGATCTTACGGAAGAAGAAAAAGAAGGATCTCCAATGATAAAAAGAAGATTAGAAGTAAAAAGACCTCCCATACCTATAGGTGTTGAAAACCCTCAATCAAAGGGAGAAAAAACTGAGGATAAAAAATTACAAGGAAATAAAGTACGTATAGCAATAGACGACATTGCTGATAAATTAGGTGTAACAGATCCTTCTAAAGCAACAGATCAACAAATTAAACAAATAGCTATTGAATCTAACGTACCTGAAAAAGAACTTAGAAGTATGATAGGTAGAGAAGTCGAAACAGCTGTAGGTCAAACACCTCCAGGTTCTAATAACCCTGTGGTAACAACAGAGAATGAAGCAAGCGCTTATGCTGGCATGACTGATGTAGAAATTGAAAATGCTGTAAAAAGAAGACAAAACACATTAAAAAACGCTAAAGGTTTTTCTAACATGAGTAGTGGTTTTAAAGAATTTAAAAGTGAGATTGAAAAAATGACAGGGACTAACAATCAAAATTTAAATGATTTAATTTCTATGAAAGTAGCTTCAAAACTTTTAACAGGAAAATCTACTAACAGAGGTTTTGCAGGCTTTGCTGATATAGCAGGACAAGCTATGGGTGTTGGTGCAGATAGTCTACTTGCACTTAAATTAGCACAACAAGATCAAGATATGAAACTTGCTCAGTCTTTTATTAAAATGAAAACTGAGATGGCTAAAAAGAAATCTCCTGGATTTGTTTCTGGAGATAAAACATACAAAATTCAAAACGATAGATTTCCTGGAGGATTCTATAATGCTAAAGGTATAGAAGGTAAAGATGGTAGACAATATTACAGAACTAATGATAATCGAGTAGTCCTTGCACCCGTTGGTGCTGTTGGAAACCAAACTTCGCAAAATGCAGATAAAATAAATTTATACTCAGCTAATTTAGAAGAATTAAAAAGAGGTCAAGATATGATTTCTCAAGTATTAACTATTTTACCTCAAGACGGTACTCTTAAAGCTGCGTTTAGTTTAACTAAAGAAGATGCAATGGGTACTGTTTCTCAAGCCTTTGGATTAAATGGCTTAGAACAAGGCGGAGGCTTTGACACTGAAATTATTAGTTTAATAAACAAAAATAATATTGATAATGATGAGACTAAGAAAAAACTAATAGAAGAGTATCGGAAATCTATAAGCGATGAGACACTTAAAGAGAGAGGTAAAAAATTATATAATAAAAATAAATCAGGTATTTTTGGTCGTCCAACAGACGCTGAACTAGAAAGATATTCAAGATTAGCTTTAATTGAACAACGTATGAAATATATTGTTGCCAATGCTAATAAATCAGAAGATAGATTAACTCAAAAAGATATTGAGAATGCTGCTAAACGAACAGAAATTCTTAAATTCTTTGGATCAGAAAGAAACGTTTACGAAAACTATAAAAGGTTGCAGGAAGAATTTACAGCTAAAGCACAAGCAGATGCTATGAAGTATAGAAATGCTGGAGGAACTGAAGATGGTATGCAGTATTATATTGACACTGTTCCTGGAGTAAAAGAAATGTACGAAACTCAATTTAACAAAATTCTTGCTGAACAAAAAGCTAGTAACAAACAAAACAGAGATCAAGTTTTAAACACAATACCAATAGCTGGAGGTAGTTAATGGCCGACATCAAAACTTTACAAAAAGCTATTGATGAGAATAGAGTTGATACAAGAAAATTAGCTCCTGAACAACTTCAAGCACTAGACCAAGCTTTCAAAACTGGAGAGCTTACAGGTTATGATAGCGCAAAAGACTACGAAAGATTAATTAATCTTGGTGCTCTTTCGGTTGGTAAAGACAAAGAAAAAAGATTAGAGCCTTTTAAATCTGCTACAGGAATAACTAGAGGAGATCTTGTCTTAGCGGGTTCAGCTGCAGGTTCTTTTGTTCCTTATTATAAAGACTTGCCTAAATTATTAGACTCATTTCAAAAAGCAGGGTTCAAAGATGTTTACGGAGTAGACACTCGTTTTAATTCAATGGGTGAAATATATAAAAAAAGATTTACAGTTTTAGGAGATAAATTAAAAAAACTTCCTAAGATTAAAGGACCAGTAGGATTACCTATTAGAGCTTTAAGTAATTTAGGAGGAATGGTAGATAACACAATTGATTTTTTTAGTAAGTTAAGAAATTATGGTGCAACACAACCTTTATCTACTTTTGCAAAAAGTACATTAGGAGGTGCTGGAGGTGCTTTTGCTGGTTCAACTGCATATGAAATAGCTAATTTAGGATCTGATTTTGTTGGTGCAACCTCTCAAGATTTAGCTAACCTTACAGATAATGATATTAGAAAACTACCTGTTGCAGATAGAATATTTTTTAACGGTTTAACAGAAGCATACAATGATCTTCTTTGGGCTGGTGGAGCAACAGCTTTAATACCTCTTATAAAATATGCAGGGAAAGAAGGATTAAAAAATACATTAGGTTTAAATAGCCAGCAATCAAAAGATATTGCAAAAGCTTATGAAAGAACTGGAATGAAACCAAGTATAGCTTCATTAATACCTGGAGAAAATTCTTTTCAAAACTTCTTTAAAAAATTCTTTAGTACAATCGGTGTTTACCCCCTTGTTAGTGGACCTTTAGCTAAAGTAAATAAAGATCTTAATTTAAGATTAACTAATGAAGAGTTTCTAAAAACAGTAGACAATTTAAATATGGCTCCTGCAAGTAATATTAGTTTAATGAATTATGCTGGTATTAACCAAATGAGAGCAGAATGGAAAAGAGTATTACAAACTATTAATCAAGAGTATAGTCATGTTAAAAAAGTATATGATGAAATAGGCAACCCTGCATTTATTCCAACACAATCTATAAAACAAGAGACAGAAAGATTAATACAAGGATTAAAAGAACAATATCCTGCAGATCAATACTTGTTTTCTGGTTTAGAAAAAGGAGCCAGAGAACTTACAGAAGTAGATGATCCAATAGTTCAATACATTAAGTATCTAAATGATATTACACAGAATAAAGATTATATTAGAATAAGTGACTGGCAAGGTCTTTCAAGAATGCAAACTGCTGCTTACACAGGAAGTAAATACAACAATGTTAAAAATCAATTGTTAGTAGTTAGAAATGCTATGGAGAATGATTTAAATAGTCTTCAAACAGTAACAGGAAGAGCAAACCTAAAAGAAAATGTATTTAAAAATCAATATGATCAAGTTTTAAAAGAAGAAGGCCCTGAAGCTGCAGAAGCTTTTCTTGATAAACAAGTAAGAGCAGGTAACACAGCCTTTACTGCTTTAAAAGAAGCTAATACCTATTACTCATTAGTATTAAGACCTTTCCAAAAAAACAAAGTAGCTAGTCAGCTAAGACAAGCAGATAATAAACTTTTTGCAGATAAAGGAATTGAAATGATAGGAACATCTTCTATCTATCCTGATGAAGTTTTTGATAAAGTTATAAGAAGAGTTATGGCTAGTGATAGCCCAGATGCTATAAGACAATTAAAACAAATATTAGGTGTTACTAATTCTTCTTACAAAATATTAGATGAAAATGGTAAGTTAAAAAGAACTGTTCAAATACCTAAAAGTAAAGAATCACAAGCAGTATATGACAGATATGTTAGAGAGTTTTTCTGGGATTCTTGGAACAATGCTACAACAAATCCATTAAGAGATTTTAGATCTATATCTACACAAGCCGCTGCCGCAAAAGCAGCTGAGAGAGGTTTTGTAACAAAAAGACCTTTTCAAATGGACGACTTAACAGAACAAAGAATTAGAGCTAAAACAAAAACAAATGAAGTTTTAGATGTCACAGAAATAGATGCAAGAGTATTTACACAATCTGATATAGCTAATCTTAATGATGGAATTATACGAAATCACGACTTTGGTGCATTAGATATTGAAAAATTTGTAAAAAATATTGGTATAGATAGTAAACAAGGTAGAGATAAAATTAGAGAAATGTTTGGTGGTGGAGCAACAGGAGCAAAAGCACTACAAAGAATTGATGATGTGATAACGGTTAAACGAGCTTTAGACACCGTTGATTACAGAGATCCTTCTACTTTCGTACAAAGAGCTATTACATTAAGAGCAGGTCAAGGAGGTGGATTAGCCGCTGGAGCAACAGCCGCTGCCTTTGGTTTTGGTAATACCATTAAATTAATTTTAGGATCTAGAATGTTAGGAAGTGTTCTTACTAATCCAAACGTAGCTGAGAATTTAATGGAAATGAATAAGTATCAAAGATTTATGACAGATCAAAAAGGTGTTTATCAATTAAGTCCTCAAAATACTCCAAGAGCATCTGCAACTTTTGTTAGATTTATAAATAGTTTAATGGAAGCTGAAGGTGATGAGTTTAGAGTTGATCCTAATAAAATTGACTTTGAAGAAATAAGACAAAAAATTGAAAGTTTAGACCCTAACTTACCTTTAAGAAGTAGTTATGATTTCGGTAGTATGCCTAAATTTACAAGAGATAGAATATACCCTGAGTTTGAAACAGCTAAAAATTTATCTGCTGAAGCACAACGAGTAGGAGAAGAATACTTACAAGGGTCTAATTTAATAGCGCTTAGCGATCAACAATTTGATCAAGTGTACGAAGGACAAGTTCCTCAATCTACAGAGCCTCAACAAATGGCCCCACAACCCACAACAACTGAGCCTACAGCAATGGCTACAGGACAAGCACCACAGGCCACAGGACAACAGCAAGCACAACAATTTGCAGCGTTATTCCCACAAGATACTTTGGGCCAAGCCGTAGCAACTAGAGGATTAAAAGAAGGTGGTTTTGTTGAAGATGCTTATGCACAAGCAGATGAGGTACTCAATGGCTAAAAAGTCTGCATTACAAAAGATTGAGTATCACGAGAAGATATGTCGTATAATGCAGAAACAGACATTTGAAAGAATAGATAGAATGGAAACAAGAATTGCTAGACTTGAGAAGTGGATAATAGGTGGTTTAGGAACCATACTTTTAGCTGTACTTTCAAACCATATGTAGTAAGGTGCGGTATGAAATTTACCGAAGAAGAAAATTCATTCACATTATCTGATTTTAAATCTATAAATAAATACAAATATAAAAAATATTCTAGAGCAGAAGACCCTGTAACAGGTAAACGTTTATACGCTGTTGATGGTACAAAACTGCCAAGTGTAACTACAATTTTAGGAGCGACAAAGGACCAAGCATCTATCGAAGCATTAGAAAGATGGAAGAAACAAAAGGGAGAAAAAGAAGCAGATCGTATTAAGAACGAGGCATCTACTGTAGGAACAGAAATGCACCTTGTCATAGAGAAATATATCGAAGGACAAGGGTATTTAAATTTATCTGAACAAGGTAACCGACCTAGAAAAATGGCTCATACGATTTTAAAGAACTGTGCAGATATTGAAGAAGTATGGGGTAATGAAGTAAGTTTAGCTTACCCAGAACGATATGCAGGAGCTACAGATTTAGTTGGTGTTGCAAATGGCAAAGTAACTTTGTTCGATTGGAAACAAACAAATAAACCAAAGAGAAGAGAGTGGAGTTCTGTTCAAGATTACTTTACGCAATTAGCAGCCTACACAATAGCTCATGAAAAAGTATATGGCCCAATAGACGTAGCCTCTATCAGAATGTGTTCTAGAGACATGCAATACTTTCAATTTGATATAGAAGGCGAAGAATTAAAGCATTATCAAGCAAAATGGTGGGAAAGATACTCTAAATACAACTTTATGGCATCTAAGGAGGCTTAAGCCTCTAATCGCAAAAAATAAGGGGTCTATGGCCGTTTATTTGAGCCATTCTTTGAACTCATCGCCCAAAGTCTTAATTGCTAGCTCATTTTTATTAGATAGGGAAGATATGATTCTTTCGTCTATTGTTCCCTTACAAATAAGATCTGTGTAGAGAACTTGGTGTTGTAAACCTGATCGATGCGCTCTGTCTTCAGATTGTTTTCGAACCTCAAAGTTAAAGCTATTAGAAAAATAAATAACATTTTTAGCTTGTGTCAAAGTAAGACCGAATCCTCCTGTAGAAGGATTACCTACAAAGAATCTGCACGTAGGATCTTCTTGAAATCTTTTCATAGCTTGCGCTCTTTTTAAAGTATCTACAGATCCATAGTTTGCTACAACAGATTGTTTGCCGTATTTTTCTTCTAAAAATTTTATAATAGATTCGATATTGTATATGTAAGTAGCCCAAATAATAATCTTGCCATCAGCTTCTTCTATAATATCAGACAGAGCATGAAGTTTAGGGTTTTTAAATTGTTTAAGTTCTCCATCATTTGTTTTAACAAATCCATTACAGACTTGATGGAGTCTAATGATTTCAGTTAGTTTGTTATTATAAGATACTGTTTCATCTTCAATAATAGCAATTGCTGCTATTCTTAGTTGTTCGTAAAACTTTTCTTGATCTTCGTTCATATCAATATATCTTTTTGAGTATAGTTTTTTAGGTAAATCAAGGCATTCATCTTTAGTTACACGATAAGAAAATTTAGACAGTTTTTCTTCTAGCTCTTTAATGTGTACATAGTATTTAGGTATTTCTGTATATTTACCACCACCAAGATCTAGCTTGTGAGTTACACAATATCTGTTTCTAAATGTGTAAAAACTAGAAAAGCCTAAATGTTTGTCGTCTAAAAAATTACATTGTGTATATAAATCTAAAGGAGATTTTGTTACAGGAGATCCTGTAAGAATACGTCTGTATTTAGAATAAGAAGCAAGTTTTAAAACATTTTTAGTTCTAATAGCCTTATGGTTTTTAATTGTAGTTGATTCATCTATAATAGCGATATTGTTAGGATGGTGGTATAAAAATTCTGTAGCACCTTTAAATCCTCTAGTTGTAGATAAAGCTTCTATATTCATACAGAATATTTTTAATTTACCTTTAGAATCTAAAGATTTTGTTAATTTTTTAGGTTTATCTATATTCCAAGAATATATCTCATATTCAATATCAGGAGACATATGCTTTTTAATCTCATCAAAAGCCCAAACGGTATAAACTGATTTAGGTGCAAGGATAAGAACTCCTGTGACATCTCTATGACTTCTTAAAAGACCTATATTATCTATAGCAACTTTAGTTTTCCCTGTACCCATTTCCATAAAAAATGCGTATGTGGTTTTATCCCAAGATTTTTCTAAACAAGTTTTTTGGTGTTGATAAGGTGTGGTTTTATAGTTAAACAAGTTCAACATGATGGTTGACATATAATCTCAGTACGATATAAAGTCAAGTAAATATAGGAGGCCATTTATGGACTTAGAACAACTAACAACTGTAAATATAAAAACTGACGAAGTAAAAGAAATATCCCAAGCTTGTACAAAGCTAACTTCACAGAATAAAAAAGTAGAGAATCTTCAAAATCTTTTAAAAGAAGAGCAAGAAGAAGCTAGACGTTTATCTGAAGAAGTAGTACCAACGCTTATGCAACAAGCAGGAGTTTCTTCTATTAAACTAGAAGATGGTTCGTCTGTTACAGTTTCTCC
>ERZ651776.6068-NODE-6068-length-10116-cov-2.440183_pt1 | contig 10116 bp, 8 predicted proteins | sample MGYA00514761_ERZ651776 | MGnify/ENA metagenome assembly ERZ651776 | reverse complement strand
AGCACGTAAAATTAATTTTTCAGACCTTATGTGTCACTTTGGCACCTCACTATGAAGATTGACAAGAATACCTTAGGAACTATGTTGGCAGCGGAGATGAACCAAGAAGATGGTGGGGAGTTTATTCAAATGATAGGCCCAGAAGAAGAGGACGGTACCGAGCTGTCTGACCTTCCAGAAGAGTTACCCATTTTGGCTGTAAGGAATACAGTACTTTTTCCGGGCGTCTTAATACCCATAACGGTTGGTAGACAGAAGTCCATTAAAGTGGTAAAGCAGGCACACAAAGGCAATAAGATTATTGGCGTTGTGGCACAGGATAACCCACTGATTGACGATCCGAAATCAAAAGATTTATTCAAAATAGGAACTGTAGCCAAGATTGTGAAAATGTTGGTACTCCCTGATGGCAATACAACGATTATTGTTCAAGGAAAACAGCGATTTGAAGTAGAAGAGTTTACGGCCGAAACGCCATTTTTTAAAGCCAAGGTGAAGTACTTAGAAGAGAACTTCCCTAAGCGACAGAGTAAAGAAGTAAAGGCCTTGATTCAGTCCATTCGCGATACGGCAAACCGAATCATGAAGCTGAATCCTGAAATTCCTAAGGAAGCACAGGTCGCCTTAGATAACATTGAAAAGCCAAGCTTTCTAGTACACTTTCTATCCTCTAACATCAATGCTGAGCCTAAGGAAAAGCAAAGTTTATTAGAAATAAATGACGGTATAGAGCGCGCTACCAAGCTCCTTCAATTTCTAATGAAGGAAGTGCAAATGCTGGAGTTAAAGCACGAGATTCAAAACAAGGTGCACTCCGATATCGATCAGCAACAAAGAGATTACTTCTTGAGGCAACAAATGAAAGTGTTGCAGACGGAACTGGGCGACGGTGGTCCAGAACAAGAAGTTGAAGCGCTGAGAAGAAAAGCGCAAGACAAGAAATGGCCTGAAAAAATCGCCATTCATTTCCACAAGGAACTTGATAAAATTCTTCGCATGAATCAAATGGCAGCGGAGTATCCAATCGCCATGAATTATGCTGAGTTGATGGTAGAGCTACCATGGGGAGAATATTCAGAAGATAACCTCGACCTTAAAAGAGCTCAGAAGATATTAGAGCAAGATCACTACGGTTTGGAGAAGGTGAAAGACCGTATTCTAGAGTATTTAGCGGTACTCAAATTAAAGAACGACTTAAAAGGACCAATCCTTTGTCTATACGGACCTCCAGGTGTTGGTAAAACTTCCTTAGGAAGGTCAATTGCTAAAGCACTGAACAGACAGTATGTCAGAATGTCACTTGGTGGTGTGCATGATGAAGCTGAAATCCGTGGACATAGAAAAACCTACATCGGTGCTATGCCGGGTAAGGTTATCCAAAACATAAAGAAATCAAACTCCTCGAACCCTGTCTTCGTGTTAGACGAAATAGACAAGGTGAACTCTAACTTTCGGGGCGATCCATCATCTGCTTTATTGGAAGTGCTCGATCCGGAACAGAATAGTGAGTTTACAGACAACTATCTTGAGGTAGATTACGATTTGTCCAAGGTGCTTTTTGTGGCAACCGCCAACTCCTTAGATACTATTCAACCTGCCTTACGAGATAGGATGGAAATCATTGAAGTGTCTGGTTACACGATTGAAGAGAAAGTTGAGATTGCCAAAAGACATCTAATCCCTAAGCAGAAAAAGGAGCATGGCTTAAAAGCAAGTGACCTTTCTTTTGACAAGAAGTCCATTCAGTTTATTGTAGAAGGCTATACCAGAGAATCTGGTGTCAGAAGCCTTGAGCGAGTTATCGGTTCTGTGGTAAGAAAAGTGGCGAAGCATATCGCGCTAGAAGAGGAGTACCCTAAAAAGGTTACGACGGAGTTTATTGAAAAGGGACTCGGCAGTCAACGTTTCGACAAAGAAATTTACAATGACAATAAAGCCGCAGGCGTTGTTACAGGCTTAGCTTGGACCTCGGTTGGTGGCGAAATTTTGTTCATTGAATCAAGCTTAAGTAGAGGCAAAGGCAAGTTGACACTTTCGGGTCAACTGGGTGATGTAATGAAGGAATCCGCCATGGCGGCCATTTCATACTTGAAATCAAATGCCGAGCAATATGGAATTGACTATCGTGTTTTCGATAAATACGATTTACATATGCACGTACCCGCTGGTGCTGTACCAAAAGATGGTCCTTCTGCCGGTATTACTATGCTTACCGCGTTAACCTCACTTTTCACACAAAGAAAAGTGAAGAACAAACTAGCCATGACGGGTGAAATTACCCTGAAAGGAAATGTGCTACCTGTTGGTGGCGTTAAGGAAAAGATACTTGCTGCGCGAAGAGCAGGAATCAAAGAAATAGTTTTGAGTAATAGAAACGAGAAAGATATTTCTGAGATAGATGCACAATACCGCAAAGGACTGACTTTTCACTTTGTAGAAAAGGCCGATGAAGTCTTAGAAATTGCACTAACCAATCAAAAAGTAGACAATCCAATCAAATTTGTAGTGGAGGATTAAAAAACCACGTATTTTCAAAGGATACGATCAGTATATGAAGAAAGCCCGATTGCTGGTAATTATATGTCTATGTACTATCTGGCATTCCGCCAGTGCGCAGTTGGGTGGTAGCCGTGCCTTTGAATATTTGAACCTACCGAACAATGCTCGTTTATCGGCCTTAGGGGGTGTCAACGTTACGTCGGGGTGGAGCGATCCGGGGCAGATAATTTCGAACCCTGCCTTGCTCAATGCCAGCATGGAAAACCAGCTCGTTATTTCTAGATTGGGTTACTTCGCTGATATTGCCAATACGTCTTTAACCTATGCAACCGCTGTTAGCAAGTATGGTACATGGGCCTTCCATTTAGACTTCTTGAATTATGGAGATATCCAGAGCTTTGATGAAGCAGGATTTCTGAACGGCGATTTTAGTGTAAACGAATACGCCTTCGCGATTAGTAATAGCCAAACATTTGGTCCTTTTAGTGTTGGCGCCAGCATGAAACTGGCCGTTTCGGATTTGGCTTCTTTTAAAGCTTCGGCATTACTATTTGATTTAGGTGGCACATTCAAACACCCAGAGAAGGATCTGACCATAGGGTTTGCCATAAAACATTTAGGCTTTTTATTGTCTGACTATGTCGATGAGAATGGAAGCCAGTTGCCAACAGACATTCAATTAGGCGTTTCCTTCAAACCAGAATTTATGCCTTTTCGCTTTTCTGCCACAGCAAGAAACCTTGTGAGGGCCGATGCCGTTTTCTTTGATCCATCGAGTAACGCACTCTTTGGTGAAAATGGTGAGCCTGGTTTTGGTGAAGAGATTTTCAGAAGATTGGTCTTTGGGGCAGAATTATTATTCTCACCTAACTTTCAATTGAGGTTAGGGTATAACCATTTACTAAGACAAGAACTTAAGTTAGAGAACGTAAGTGGGGGAGCAGGTTTCTCCTTCGGCTTTATGTTCAAAGTAAAAAGATTTGAATTTGCTTATAGCCGCGCCCTGTATCACACGGTAGGCGGAAGCAATACACTGCAGATGAATTTAAATCTCAGTGGACTGATAAAGAAAAAACAAGATGATAGATAAAAGCTATTTAACACCTAGGCAGATCGTTGCCGAACTAGATAAATACATTATCGGCCAAGCTGATGCAAAGAAGAATGTAGCCATTGCGCTTAGAAATAGGTGGAGAAGGATGCACGTTAAATCTGAAATGCAAAAAGAGATAGTACCAAATAACATCCTGATGATTGGTGCTACAGGTGTTGGTAAAACAGAAATTGCCAGAAGACTAGCGAAAATTGCCGATGCACCCTTTACTAAAGTGGAGGCTTCTAAGTTTACGGAAGTGGGTTATGTGGGCCGAGATGTAGAAAGCATGGTGCGCGATCTTGTAGAGCAATCTGTGAACTTGGTGAAGCAATCAAAGAAGGAGGGCGTACGAGAAAAAGCGGCTCAAGCCGTAGAAGACATTATTCTTGATGCACTTATTCCACCAGTACGGTCTGCTGTTAAGCCAATTGGCCTTCAGCAAGATGATCAAGAAGCGGCTCAAATGAGCGATGCTGAACTGAATGAAAAAACACGTGAGCGCTTCAGACAAAAGATAAAGTCAGGAGAGATTGACGATCGTAAGATTGAGATTTCTATTCAGTCTGGTGGTGCTGGTGGTTTGGGTATGGTAGGCGGAGGCATGGATGAAATGTCTATGATTAACCTACAAGACATGCTGAGCAATGTGATGCCTAAAAAGCAAAAGAAGCGTAAAGTGACTATTGCAGAGGCCAAAAAAATTCTGATAGAAGAAGAAAGTGCCAAGCTCATCGACATGGATGAGGTTAAAGAAGAGGCCATCTGGAAAGCAGAGAATACAGGTATTATCTTCATAGATGAAATTGATAAGATAGCCACAGGCAAGAAAGGTGGCGGCGGTGCCGATGTAAGCCGTGAAGGTGTTCAGCGAGATCTATTACCTATTGTGGAAGGAAGTGCTGTAAACACGAAGCATGGCGTTATTCAAACAGACCATGTGCTCTTTGTTGCTGCGGGTGCATTTCATGTCGCAAAACCATCAGACTTAATTCCTGAACTTCAAGGAAGATTTCCTATCCGTGTTGAATTAAATAGCTTGACAGAAGATGATTTCTATCAAATTCTGAAAGAGCCAAAGAATGCGTTGACCAAACAATACGAGGCTTTAATAGATTCAGAGGATGTTTCATTAGAGTTTACCGACGAGTCATTACGCGCCTTGGCACAGTTGGCCTTTAAAATCAATGAAGAGGTAGAAAACATTGGTGCAAGAAGACTTCATACCGTGATGAGTAAATTACTCAACGACATTCTGTTTGATATTCCAGAAGAGATTCCTCCAAATGCCAAAGTGGTAATCACCAAAGAAATGGTTGGTGAAAGGCTAGACAGCCTAGTGCAAGACAAGGACTTGAGTGAGTTTATTCTATGATGGCCTAATGGCTTATTCTAGGGTAGACTTGGGGTAATCATAATAGAACTTTGTGCCCTCGGTGTTCAGTATGGACTTCCATGTTTCGATGTCGAAGGATATACCACAAACTGCGCAAGTAGGTAAGTTGTATAGGTTGAAATCAGACAAGGATTCGATTAGAGAAGTGAGTCCGGGATTGTGTCCAAAAATCATAACCGAGTCATACTGATCGCCCACTTGGCTCAACCTGTTCTTTATGGTTCTGGTGGATGCATGGTAGAATTCATCTTCAAGAACAAAGTTCTCTTGTGCTATTCTCAAGCGCTTTGCAAAGCCAGTGGCAGTGGTTAAAGCCCGTGTTGCAGGAGAACTTATGATGAGATCAATGTGATGCCCCGTTTTATGGAAGCGACTGGCCATGTCTGGCAAGTCTCTTTTTCCTCTTCCATTTAAAGGTCTCTCCGCATCGGAGAGGTGCGGAAACTTCCAGCTTGATTTGGCGTGACGAACGATAAAGAGGCTTTTCATGGTTGGTTCATTGAATTTATGAAACAAATTATTAATTTGGCGCAAGAATAATTTTATAATCTTTTAATACATAATACAATGAGAACTGGTACCGTAAAATTCTTTAATGATGAAAAAGGCTTTGGCTTCATCGTTGATGACGAAAATGGAGCTGAAGTGTTTGTTCACGTTTCTGGTACATTTGATGAGATCACTAAGGGTGATTCTGTTTCTTTCGAGATAGCCGATGGTAAGAAAGGACCTAACGCTGTAGACGTAAAGAGAATTTAATCACAAGAGGTATAGATTTTTGATTGCCAACCCCGACAATTGTCGGGGTTTTTTTGTGGTCAAAAATCAGTGTTAGTTATTCCAGAGTTCTTCAGCAGTATAGTAACCGCCTTCACGTTCCCAGAATTTCCCGTCCAAGAAGCGATAGCCTTTATCTAAACCATTAATTGTATCCATCTCTTCAGCAGTCAACGGAATGTTAGCCGCATCAAGATTTTGCTTCAGTCGGGCAGGGTTGACGGACTTAGGAATAACCGCTGTTCCTCTGCCTTCAGCCCATTTGATCAAAACTTGCGCAGGGTGAACGCCGTGGCTTTCGGCAATTTCTTTCAAGGCGTCAATCTCAAAAAGATCCGGCTCCGAATCGCCTTTCATGCCTGCTGCTCTGTCTCTAGAGCCTAAGGGGGAATAAGCGGTGTAAAGAATTTTATTGTCTTGACAGAACTGTAGTAAGTCCTTTTGTGCTAACAATGGATGAGATTCCACCTGATTCATTTCGGGAGCAATTTTAGCCGTTTCTAGTAATTTTTGAAGTTTTACTACATTGAAATTAGAAACGCCAATGTGCTTGACGAGCCCTTTTTCAACTAAAGCCTCCATGGCTTTCCAAGTATCGGCAATGGGGTAGTCCTCTATAGGAGCAAAACCGGAAGCATCTTCAGAAAAAGTGACACCCGGTTGATGAGCTATCGGCCAGTGGATTAAATAAAGGTCGAGGTAGTCTAATTGTAGTGCCTCGAGAGATTCTCTGACCGCCTTTTCAACATCTTCAGCTGCGTGAAACGAATTCCAAAGTTTTGAGGTCACGAATAATTCTTCCCTTGTGACATCACCATCGGCAAACGAAGCTTTAAATGCTTCTCCAATTTCTTTTTCGTTTTGATAAATCCATGCACAATCAATATGTCGATAACCAATTTTTATGGCTTCACGCACGGCTTGCCCTACTTCTCCTGATTCCGACTTCCAAGTACCAAGTCCTATGGCGTCTAGTTTATTCCCGTTTCTAAAGGTGAGTTTGTTCATTCTGAGATAGCTTTTTCTTTGGCATTAAGCTACTAAGAATATCAGGTGTATGCAACGGTAGTTACTCGCTTCTCAACACTTTTGTTGGATTTACTAAGGCCATTTTTACACCTTGATAGCTAACCGTAATAAAGACCAAGATTACTGTAATTGAACCAGCCAATAAGAAGGCCATTACCCCCATGTTGATATGGTAGGCAAAATTGTTAAGCCAAGCATCTAAGGCAAAATAGGCTACTGGTGCACCAATGATAAAAGCCAAGCCAATTAACAATAGAAAGTCTTTAGCAAATACTTTGATAATGTTCGGTAGGGAGGCACCCAAGACTTTTCTAATGCTCATTTCTTTTCGCCTTTGATTGACTACATAGGTGGCTAAACCAAACAGGCCAGTGCAAGACATGGCTATAGCGATCAGGGTGAAAATATCAAAAATGGAAGTGGAGGCTTTGTCTGCTTCATATTGCCTTTCAAGATTGGCGTCTAGGAAGGAATATTTGAATGGTTCTTCGCTGATGGCGTCCCATTTTGTCTGAACCTGTTCAATTGTATTGTCCAGATTATCTTGATTCACACGCAGTACGGTGACATTTGGTACAAAGCCATTAACACCATAGAACATCATAATGGGGCCTATTTCTGAGTGAAGGGAGTAGTAATTGTAATCCTTTACCACACCGATAATGGTAAACTCAAAAGTAGGTGCATTGGGATTGTTGTTGTTTAAAAACTTCATTCCGATTGGGTTTTCCACACCCATAGCCCTTACGGTAGCTTCATTGATGATCACTTTCAGTGAGTCATTATAAGTGCGGTCAAAGTTTCTACCCATGATCACTTCAAATTCCATGGTTTCAATGTACTCCTGATTCACAGTGATGGTGTTTCCTCTTACATCGCCCACGTTCGGGTCGCCGACTTTGAAAACACCACTGCCCATAAATTCACCAGGGACAAAGGTGGAACCACCAACATTTTGGATTGTGCTTATTTGAGATACTTCATTGAAAAAGGCGCTGTAACCGTTGGCAAGGCTACGGGTTTGATGGATAACCATTAAGTTGTCTTTGTTAAACCCTAGGTCTTTACCAGTCATAAAACTCATTTGCTGACTAACGATGATGGAGCCAGAAATCATGAATATTGAGATGACGAATTGAACGGTGATTAACCCATTCCTAAGCCAAATGCCTTTGTCACTATTCTTATAACTGCCTTTCAGCACTTTGCTCGGTTGAAGCGCAGAAATGACTAATGCCGGATAGAAACCAGAGATAATACCGATGATAAGAATAAAGGCTAGTAGTATGACAATGGTTATGGGCTGTATGATGGTGAAGAAGCTCAGGTATGTACCGAGGATGCTATTGAACTGAGGAATAGCAAGAAAAACTAAGCCGATGGATATAACGGAAGAAAGAAGACAGATAAATATAGATTCGGTGAGAAACTGAGAGATTAATGCCGAGCGTTGTGACCCCATCACTTTTCTTATACCCACTTCCTTAGCCCTTTCTGTTGACCGTGCAATGGAGAGGTTCACGAAATTGATGCTCGAAATGGTAAGAATAATAAGGGCGACAATAGAAATGATATACACATAAACCACATCGCTATTCGGTTCTACTTCCACATCTAATTGCGACTCCAGATGAATGGACTCTATCGGCTGTAAGAAGTAGTTATAACTATGGCCCTGTTCTTTCCAGTCTGTCCCTGCATTTTGGGCGATATTAGCCCCACCATAAGTGTCAACCAACTGTGGAAACTGCCGCTCGAATTGCATTGGATCTACACCTTCTTTCAACTTTAAATAGGTATAAACCCAAGGATTTCCCCAGCTGCCTATTTCAAAGGCATTGACTAAGGAGGGCACCGAACCGATTGAACCTAATAGGTCGAAATGAATATGTGAGTTAGGTGGTACATCTTTGATGACACCCGTAACTCTTCTGGTGCCTGTGTTGATATTTATGATTTTGCCTAGTACATCTGTTGAGCCGAAGTATTTGCGTGCGGTAGACTCCGTGAGCACAATATCCGTAGGCTTATTCAAGGCATTTTCAGGATCGCCTAGGATGAATTCATGAGAGAATACTTTGAAGAAAAGCGAGTCACCAAAGAGGAATCTAGTTTCTAGAAAGGTCTTGTCGTCGTCAGGAAAACCCACAGGTACCTCGTTGTCAAAAAACAACCTGTGCAAACGCGTAACAGCCTCTACTTGTGGATAATTTTCGCGTAGGGCTGGTGCCAGCATAATGGAAGATGTACCAAACATTTTTACCCGCCCGGGATAAACCCGTTCTAAGGCAGCTCTATAAATACGGTCGCTGTCTTTAAAGAACTTGTCGTAAGAGGTTTCGTAGGTTACGTAAATAGCGATCAGCATAACACAGGCTATACCAATAGATAGGCCTAGAATGTTTATGGCAGCATAGACCTTGTTCTTCTTTAGGTTTCTGTAAGAGATTTTGATGTGATTGCCTGTCATCATAATGCTAGCGTGCTGCTTGTTTCGTTTAAAAAGATGTGGCCGAAATAATCGAATTACTTCTAGCCAATAAATGATCTGGGCTTTTCTAAGTCCTTTGCTGCTGACATTGTCTTCAAATTGTTCTTCAAGGTCGCCGGCTAACTCATTCCACCATTGGTCATCGACAATCCATGAAAATAGCTTTTGTGCATACTTTGGTGGATTATGTTTCGGTGGAGATGTCATTTAAAAAGAGGGCTTGTTGGTGACCAACTTACTCCACATAGACTGACGAGTTTCTTGAACGCTCTGCACCGTGCTATAACCCTTAGCCGTGAGACTGTAAAGTCTTTTGCTCCTACCTCCTCGCTTTTCTGAGGCGCCGCCCATTTCTGACTTGAGCAAACCTTTGTTTTCCAATCGATAAAGAATGGTGTGAATAGTGCCCAAAGACCAGCTCAAGTTCGCCTGATTTTTGATTTCATTTTGAATGCCATAGGCATACGCCTCAGGCTCAAGACTACCAACGCTGAGTAAGACAACCTCTTCCTGACTACTGATACTTTCCTCTGTCATAAATTGATTTGAAGCAGCTCAGGCTATGAATTTATGGAATCTTTTTCATACAGAAAAAAACCCATCTATGTGATGGTTCTAAAGTTATGAGGCATATATAATTTCCAGGAAAATATAGACCAAAATGCATTAGAAAGTCATGTGGATTGGAGCAGAGATAAATGTTGTGTTGGCACTCCCAACCAGTAGCTGTTTGGAGTGTATGTGGATGCTACACTCTCCAAGGCCTATTCTTTGGTAGATACATTAAAATAAAGAGGGCAATTATCTGGGGGGAGAGTGCATTCAACACTG
>ERZ651776.6061-NODE-6061-length-10122-cov-4.657043_pt1 | contig 10122 bp, 13 predicted proteins | sample MGYA00514761_ERZ651776 | MGnify/ENA metagenome assembly ERZ651776 | reverse complement strand
CGCCTTCCATCAAATCCCCCCCACCACCACCACCACCACCACCACCACCATATCCTCCTGCCGCCGGGTTGTAGCTGCTGTCACTCCCGACGCCCCCCATTCTCCCGCTTCCCATCCCCCCCCCGGAGTGTCCGAACTTTGCAGCCATTCTCGCGCGAGCCTCCTCCTTTAGACGGGTCTGACGGGCAATGTATTCCGAGTCAGATTCTCCGCGGAGACGCTCCATGCCGTTAGGATCGCCGCGGGAGTTGTTGCTGCTGTTGTTGTTGTTGATGTTGTTCATGCTACCACCACCACTACCGTTCCCAAAATTATTAAACGTGGCATTTGTGGACTTGGGCAAAGAGTTCGGTATTGGCCTCCCCTCAACCTTTGCTTTGAGCACCTCCTTATAAAGCATAGCGGGCTCTGAGTTATACTTCTCTCGGATCCCCCTCCCCCTCTCTACCCCCCTCGCGTTCAAAAACACATTACACTTATCATTCCCTCCCATCTCCATCATCTTTATCTGTTGCTGAGACCAAGAGTCCATGGCCACGCTTCTCACAAAGGAAATATGCACGCCGAGGGATCTGTGCTGCCCGGAGCAGTCCAGGCAGATCAAAGACCCGAAAGACAAGGACGCCCAGGTTGGATTTGGGGCGGAGCAGTCGCAGCAGGCGTTGTTGCCGGGGAGCTGGCGGATGGAGGCAGCCGAGGCTAGGGGCATTTGGTTGCTCATTTTTGGGGGGGGGGGGGGGAGGAGGAGTTGTGGGGAGGATAAAACGTTTAGGGGGAGAAGTTTTGGACTGTCTGGACGCCTAGAAGGGACTGGAGCGTTTGGGAACTGAAGATGATGATAAGTTTTGGCTCTTTACAATCGCTTGGTGGTGGCACGTGGTGGAGTAGTAAATAAAACCCTCTCTCTCCTCTCTGAAAAGAAATCACTAACCGACAAACACTTTTTCCATTTCTCCATCTCATCTTCCCCCCCCCCGTCGTTTTTATAGTCGCAACCCTGAAAACCCTGAACCCCACAACCAGGTCAACTCTCAAACCCCTGATTGAATGATGTTGAACTGTTTTGTTGTCGCGGCGGCAATCCTTATTCAGAGTTGTGTTTTAGCGGGGAAGGATGAGGTACGTTATCCTGGCACTCTCCTCTGGTCTGTGAAGGGTAGGTCTTCAATTCATCAATTGGGGTCAAAGCAGAATTTACTATTTCAGTTCAACAAGCCCTCTCTCCGCCAACTCACTCTCCCCACTACCACACACTACACCGCCGCCGCCACCGCCACTGCCGCAGTCATTCTATGACCTGAGTGCTCTGACCTCCCAGGGCGTCTCAATTTCCTTCTCCATGTTCAAGCGAAAGACGGTCCTAATAACAAACGTGGCCAGTCAATGCGGCTACACCCACTCGCATTACAGCGGCCTCGTTGAGCTGGACAGCCGGTACAGCGATGTCATCGTTATGGCATTTCCTTGCGACCAATTTGGCGGACAGGAACCTGGGACTAATGAGGAGATATGGAACTTTGGGAGGGAGAATTACGGAGCTGAATTTCTCGTTATGGATAAAATTGGTGAGTGTTAATTTAATTTATGCATTCCTCGAAGGCAGGCGAAAAAAACGACTAACACACACTGACTATGCGCTCAGATGTGAATGGCCCTTCCACCTCTCCTGTATACAAGTTTCTGAAGAGCGCGACCAACACTGGCGACATTCAGTGGAATTTTGGAACATATTTTTTAGTTGGTAATGGGAATGTGGAGGCGATGAAGGGTGTGTCTCCCAAAGACTTAATTGGCAGAATAGGGGAGCTTTGAATTTTAGTTTTAACAACCCCACTTTGTACCGTCTTCAATAGCGACGAAAAAACGAGACAAAAATGCCTATTTATATTTGGTGGGGCCTCTTATTCTATTCACAATTAATTATATTACCGCAGAATGGGGCACGCATTTACTTCGCCTCGTCAACAAAATGCTTGTAAACGTATCCGAAATCTTTCTTTCCCAATCCGCACTGGTCAATTTTGTCGTAGAGGTCCGTGCTGGTCGGTCCGAGGATGCCGCTTGCACCGCACTCATTCTTGGCGTCCATGGCAAGCTTCAGATCCTTCAGCATCAGGGCGACGCCGAATCCACCTTCCCAGTCTTTGGAGCTGGGAACGCCTGGGAGGACGCCGGGAACGGGGTTGTATGTGTCAGAGGACCAGCACCTGCTGGTGCTTGTGTTCATTATTCCTGCCAGCACCTGACTGTCGATGCCCATTTTTTGCCCAAGGTGCATTGCCTCGCTAGTTCCGACCATGCTAATCGCCATAGCCAAATTGTTGCAGAGCTGCATCAAATCGAAGCGAAGGGGTTAGCCACCTACCCTACCCACACCCCTGATCAAAATTCAACCCTAAAACTAAAACGACTCACTCACCTTGGCCATGCAGCCAGTACCTGGCCCCCCAGTGTGGACAAGGTTGCTTCCCATGATATCAAACAGTTCTCTGACGCTGTCCAGATCCTTGGCGTCCCTGCAACCGGCCATGAAGGTCAACGTACCATTCTCAGCCCCCCCAACTCCACCGCTAACGGGAGCATCAATCATAGTGCAACCAATTCCGGCGACCTGGTCACTGAGCGCCTTGGAGACGGACGGGTCGATAGTGCTTGAATCGATGAAAGTTGTCCCGGGCTTAACGTTTCCCGTCTCGATTATCTTGTTGACAGTCTCGGAAACGTGGGGAGAGGAGGGCAGCATCGTTATGATACTTGAGGCTGAGGTGATGGATGAATCGGTGACTGAGGAGGCGATTTTGGCACCGTTCTTCTCCACCGCGGAGAGTGCAGAGGGACTCAGGTCAAAAACGGTTACCGACTGCCCGCCGGCAAGCAAGTTGCTTGCCATATGGCCTCCCATATTCCCAAGTCCAATGAAGGCAACAGATCCCACTGAAGACGAGCTGGAAAACGAGCGTGAAAATGCGGTTCTTGAAAGTTGACGACTAAGTCCCCCCACAACTTGTCTGCCCATCATTTTTGAGATTGAACGCTTCCTTCTTGTAGATCAATTAGATCAAATATTTATCACGTCGTCTCGCCTTTTTTTCCGGAAAACGAGGAGGGGTAGGCATTGACTGCAGCGAAAAAATATATATCTCCTCCGTCGGGTTTTGAGTTGTGTACGTCGTATTTTCGCGATGACTTGGAATTTCACCTTTCTCCTATCCTCCTTTCCCTTGCTGATTACGCTCGCCTACTTTTCGTCAATCGGGCACTCCTTGGGCCTCCACTCCTTCACCCCTCGGGTTCCCCAGACGAGCAGCCACTTGACATCACGTGTTTTACCCCTGCCTTTGTCCAGGCTTTCAGCCCGCCCTTCCTTCCGCCCTTCTTTAGCCCTAAATGAGAGGAGTGCAAATGTGGCGCAGACAGAGGATACTTCCCGAGATAAGGTGATGACATTTTCGTATGACATGAGCATCGAGCCGGAGTACGACAAACCGACGTACCCTGGTACAGGGAACGGGCTCTCTGGGGGGAAGGATGGGGAGGAGGAGGAGTATGACGTGATTGTTATTGGGAGCGGGATGGGGGGACTTAGCTGTGGGGCTCTGAGTGCCAAGTATGGGAGCAAGACTCTCGTCTTGGAGAGTCACATCAAGGTCGGTGGGAGTGCGCATACCTTTACAAGGGTGCATAAGGGAGAGAAATATTCTTTCGAGGTGAGCAGCTGAAACAGTTTCCACCAATTTTTTGTCATTTATTTGTTTTGTTTTTCTCTGTCTGTTGCTCACCCTCCCACTCCCACTCCCACTCGCATTGCTTCCCAAACAAACCAACAGGTCGGCCCGTCGATTTTTGAGGGCTTAGATCGACCATCACTGAACCCCCTGCGGATAGTTTTCGATATGCTGGAGGAAAAGATGCCTGTGGAGACCTACACCGGCTTGGGATATTGGACTCCGACTGGATATTGGCGTTTTCCTATTGGCTCCAAGAGGTAAGTGTTGTTTGTTGTATCTTCTTCGACATTAATCTTGACCTTCGCATCATCCTTAGCCCTCTCACTCACAATCATATACACGCTCGTCGCTGCAGCAAATTCGAGGATCTCTTATTGGCCCAGGCTGAGGATGGTCCCAAGGCTGTGGAGGAGTGGAATGCTCTCCGGAGTCGTTTGAAGACCCTCGGGGGCTCGACTACGGCAGTATCCCTCCTTAATCTGAGGCAGGACGCCGGGTTCTTAGCGACAACTGCCGGTTCCCTGCCATTTGTGGCAACACACCCTGATGTCTTTGCCGACCTACCGCTCACCTTTGACAGCCTCCACAAGACAGTGGACAAAATTGTCACTGTGCCATTTCTGAGGAATTTCATCGATACAATGTGCATTTTCTGCGGTTTCCCTGCCAAAGGTGCCATGACTGCTCATATGCTTTACATTTTGGAGCGTTTCTTTGAGGAATCGGCCTGTTATGCTGTTCCTATCGGGGGTACATGTAAGATGGGGGAGACTCTGCAGAGAGGTCTGGAGAAGTTCGGGGGCAAGCTGCAGATGAACGCCCATGTGGATAAAATTTTGGTTGACGAAGAGAGTGGCCGGGCAATTGGCGTACAGCTCAAGAATGGGAACGTCATTAAGGCTCGGAAAGCTGTTGTTAGCAACGCCACGCCTTTCGACACTGTCAAGATGTTGAAGCCCGACCGGCAGAAACTACCTGAGGGAGCGCTGAAATGGAGGGATGAACTTGGTAAATTACCTAGGCATGGGGCCATAATGCATTTGTTTCTGGCTATCGATGCAGAAGGGTTGGACCTCAGCCACATCGAGGACCCAGCTCACTTGGTCGTCCAGGATTGGGGAAGGTCGCTGCAAGATTCACAGAACCTTTGCTCATTTTTTATCCCCTCGCTTCTCGACTCGTCCGTATGTCCCCCGGGAAAGCACGTCATTCACGTCTACTCATCCGGAGGAGAACCGTATGAACCGTGGGAGAAATTGTCCCCCGGCTCTGACGAGTATGAAAAGTATAAGGAGGAACGTAGTCAGGTTCTCTGGGAGGCAGTGGAGAGGTGTATTCCTGATGTTCGTGAACGATTGGAGTTCAGCATCGTCGGTTCCCCGCTTGCCCACGAGGCCTTTCTAAGGAGGGACAGGGGCACTTACGGGATGGCGTGGGCAGCTGGAACAGCTGCACCCCACGCGGGTTTGTTGGGAGGTTTACTTCCTTTTCCTTTCCCAAACTTGAAGACACCAGTGGATGGTTTGTTGCGGTGTGGAGACAGCTGCTTCCCCGGTATAGGTACCCCTTCAGCCGCAGCCAGCGGTATAATCGCGGCGAATACCATGGTGAATGTTGAGAAGCATATTGACATGCTCAAGGAGCTTTCACAAAGAGACGAGATGTACAGATTTTTGAATCCTGGTTTGCTGGGAGACATCTACAAGCCGCTAGTAAGTTGGTCCACGCCATCGCCCGAGTTGAACGTCGAGGAGATTCGGAACGGCGACATGAATGCCGCCGCCGCCAAAGAGTCTGGCAACATTTAAATGAAGGAACGAGGAATGAAGATTTTTAGGGTGGCATCAGCCCAGCCAGCAGTACAGTACGAACAATGCCTTCTTCTTTATCTGTTAAAATTGGGTCTTATTGCAATTGTGTCGGTGTTATTAAGTCCATCGGCGTCAGTAACGTCTTGTGCTTCATTAAATCACTTTTTCAAGCGGATATTATTGCCGGCTTATACGCCGTCTCGTCTACCCACTGTCATGCAAGAGAAATCGTCAAAGCTGTTGTGTAGTACCCCTCATTCTAACTTTCTTCCTTTAAAATGGGCCCTTACATACTGAATCCCCTTGACGAAGAATCCAGTAGTGAGGGATCCCGGTCAGAAGCGGAAGATTGCTAAAAGTAGGCTATTTGTGATGTAGCCTACCATTTGTTTTTGGGCGGAACTCCTGGCAGACTTCATGAGTTCTTCGGTGTCCGCCTTGTTCCACTTGTCAAGCAAAATACAGGTTCCGACGATGTAAGCCGCAAAGACAGCCTTGTAAGGAAGGATAGAAGTCGCATTTCCGCGAGATTTCCATCCGAAATATGTACTAATTACACCAGTGGGGCTGAAAGGAGAGGGACCAATGAGTGTGAAAATGATACAATCGACCAAAAAGAAGATGAGAAGAATGAGAGCAATTCTTGACTGAAACCCCTTCATCGCTCCGTTCTCGGGATTGCTATCTCCGTCCGTCTCGAGTAGCAACCAAACTAAGCCCATTATGCATATCTACAAAGGATTCAATCGAAGCGAAGAAGCAAGTAACTTACTTGGTTAGAAGATGAGCATTTGTGTGTGAAAAGTTTTCTCCCCTCGACATAAGTTTTTTGCCTAATGCATTGCGCGAGAATTGCGTGTGTTTGTCTTTCTAATTTTGAAAAACGTAGGAGGCGACGTGACAAACTGACCTGTAATACAGATATGTAGCGAATCAGGTTGGCATGAACTGTCCACTGGAACACGTAGTAAGGCCAGTTAGGATACCATACACCCTCACCCCTAACCCTCGGCACTTTAAATAGATCCGGTCTGCTCGCAACGGACAGCAAATCTTCGTCCCAAGAAATCACACCATTTTCACGGCAATGCGTTACTGGATCTTGGATAATTCGAGAAAAACGATCGTCTTCGACAACTTGCAGGAGGTCATCGGCGCCACCCACATAACGCCCTCTTATTACTACTTGGGGAAAGGTGAGATCGAAGATATTCAATTGCCACTTGAGCGCTTTTTGCATGTATGCTGACATCGAGGCGGATAGCGTAGGGTCACCTTTGACATTCACAACCTTCAAAGTGAACGGGTGATTTTCTGTCCCGGAAAGAAAAGTTGGGTGAGGTTTTGGGAGTGTGGGAGGGGGGAGGAGTGTCTCCCTTGCATTTTACATCATCCTCCGCGCGCGTCCTTACACTAACCTTGTAGTTCTTCCAGACATTTCTTCGCCCGCGAGCAATAGCCACAACCAACTTTGGCAAAGACAACCACATCATTAGAATGAACGTCTTCCACATTGCTGGCAATGCATTCTTGCAAAACACGGTTCTCAGCACCGTTGTCTAGCACACCAAATATTTTTGCGAGAATAAATGTGGGTAATAATTCGTTCAAGTACCCATAGAGGTCGCTCTTCATCCTGCTGGAAGACGACTCAGTTGACGATGATCCAGTCAGCAGCTCTACATCAGAAGAGGAAGCCATTTAGTTATCTCGCCTCGTAATTTCCAGCACGGATGCTGTATCAGGTAGAAGTGGACAACTCCGGAGATTAATTGTGCAGTTCAGTCAGTGTAATTTTGGGTATGACGGTGACGACTACTCCCCATGTATCAGTCACTCTAATCTAGCAACAACTGAGAGGAAAGTGGACCCTAACACGATTCTCGCCCCCTCATTATCCCAACAGTTATTTTAAAATAGCAAATCATAAAAAACACCCCGCCAATTCCCAGCATGCGTATCTGAATCTCCATTGTCACGTGATTGTGCAGGACCGACTGGTCGTGAGACAAACCGGCAACAAAACATGGAAGCTGTGGCCGGCTTCGTCTCAGGTTGGCTATTGTTTTTGAAAACGGAGTCGAGGATTCTTTTGACCTTCAGATCAGTGAGGGAGAGAACAGAGATAAGTTGAGAGGATGTAAATTGAAAGGATATTGAGCCGTTCGGGGGGGGGGGGGGGTGCCGTGCCCCCGAGGGGAGGAGGGAGCGATTTTATAGCTTAGAAAAAAATATCTTCAACTTTGGTAAAGCAACCAATCAATAATATACTATCCCTAAAATCCAAAATCTCCGTCATCGAATCCATAGTCGTCACTTCCTGCATTGCTGTCGCTGTCACTGTCATCTTCGTCGTCATTCGCGGCGTGTCTGGCAGCATTGTCTTCGAAGGAATTAAGCTCCTGGAAGTCAACCTTCCATCGCAAGTCACCGCCAATGCCGCCGAAGCCTTTCACAAATTGAATACCCTCAGATGACCTGTCTGTGATAAACTGCAAGTTGCACCCATACTGCTTGTAGTTCTCGGCCATCCACTCAACAAGAGGCTCCCTGGAGACAGTCTCAAGCTCCGCTCCTGTTTCCTTGTCCCTGAAATTGCTTTCGATGCCCTCTTGCGATTTATCCAGCATAGCAATAGTGATCTCACCAGTACTGGAGTTCCTGAGTTCAAAACGCGTAATTTCCAAATTCTCCCAAATGATGAGGTTCTCCACTGCTCCCAAATCCAAGGCCTTCAAAGTGTCATCGACCATAAAGCAGTATCTTCCTGTGTCCTGCGCGATTTCGTCAAAATATTTTTTCAGCATCTTTTTCTCCTTTATGAGCTTAACCTCTCCGAGGGTATCAGCACTGGATTAAGAATTCAAGTACGAATGGTAGGTGAGTTGGAGAACGGATTAGATTAAATAAGAAAAAAAAATGTCGTTAGCAGATACCATGAACGGCAATGGATCAACAACCAACAAAGTTAAAAATGTCATAGAGAATTTCACTCACCTCAACTCAATGGCCTGATTGAAACCGTTCTCTCCCCCGTAGCTAACATCAACCGTCTTGATGACGGCTTTAAGAAGCCTGGGATCAAAGAGATCACTCCTGGCAAGCTCCGCCTTGAAGTCAGCAGAACCAGCTAAAATGAGTCCCTGGACGTTTGGCTTCGATGTCGTCTGATCGATGAAAAAATGAGTCGCTAGCTCGGCGACCTTGCGAACGTAGTTGTGGCGCTTTTCGAGACGAAGACGGGCGAAACGGAGGGCAGACTGACCTCCTCGTCCGTGTTTTTTGGGTAGATCGACACTGTAGACCCGGGAGGGGGTGGGGTGAGGGGGTTGGGTGGGGGGGTTGGGTGAGGGAGGGGTTGTCGGTGGTGGTGAGAATATAGTGCATGTGATATAGTGCATGTGAGTGGAACAGCATCGAACAACACAATTGGAGAGAAGAAAGATTGGTGAGGACAGACAGCGAGGACCCCGCATGACTAACCTGAATTTGTGAAGAATCTCCCTGTTGCTTCCTTGCACTGTTCCATACAAACTACCATTACCGTCCATTATGATAAATCCAAAAGCCTCATCATCCATTAGGAGTTCGTTCAGAGCCTCGGTGTGAAACTTGTTGTCGCACAGATATAGACTAGTGTTAATCGGCTTGAAGGGTTCGAAGTCGATGTTGACCCTCCTCTCCTTCCCCTCGTCGCTCACGACAGTTCCACAGTACAGCACCAAGCCATTCTTGGGACACTTGCTGTAGAGCTTAAGCCTCTGCTGTGTACTCGTGATCGCCCCAAGAACACTCAATCTGTTGACCCTGCTCTTGATGTTACTTGCAGTTCCGTACTCGTCGCTAAGCATTTTGTTTACTCGGGAGATCTGGTCTCCGGGGGGGACAATGAGGGAAATCATTGAGGTGCCATTCCCCCGAGCTGAAGTCAAATTCTTAATCAGTTTTTTCACTTTGAACATTTCGATCTGGCGCTCTGCCGCTTCGGCGGCACGCGCATCATCTCCCATGCTTACGGTTAGTGCAGCGGTGTGTGTTCTCTCTGCGAGCGGCAATAATATTGTGTTAGTCGTGGGGGGGCGGGGCGGGATGTTCCATGCATCATTTGAGCCACAATTGGACAAACGACTCTTTTGAAATTTTCTGAATATCAGTCGCGTCTTCTCTCCCCCTGGCCAGCCCGATTACCACAAAAAATACCCCCAAACACTCCCCCACTTGCAGTCCGTCTGCACAAAGCCAGACAGACTGCAAAGCCTCATCTTGACCAAAACCAGGCATCTATAGCGCTAAAATTGCCCGCGGATGTACCTTAAAGAGAGTTATGTGCTGCTTGGTGTAGTTTGTAACCTTTAACCTTTGAAAAACACGCACAAGGTTTCAGTGGAGGGAGAGAGAAAAAAAAGGAGCAACGTTTCCCAAAACTATTTTCCACTGGGTTCTGTTATTGGCTATATCTCCCCTTCTGATTAGCTTATAATAAAAAATCGACCACCCAGTTGGTTTAAAAGCTTACGAGAACTTCCCCTACGCTCGTTGACTCTCATCGAAGTCGACAGGCTGAGATCTACCCTCCTCTCGCT
>ERZ651776.6058-NODE-6058-length-10126-cov-2.450493_pt1 | contig 10126 bp, 9 predicted proteins | sample MGYA00514761_ERZ651776 | MGnify/ENA metagenome assembly ERZ651776 | reverse complement strand
AATCGAAAAGCAGTATCGGGAGGCAGCCGAAAAACGATTCCAGGCAACCGATGGACTGGAAATACTCGGGCCTCAACAAGCAAACCGATTGCCTATTTTTTCAATGCGATTTCGATCGAATAACAGGGAGCTGCATTACGGTTACGTGGTGCGCTTACTCAACGACCTGTTCGGTATTCAAGCGCGAGGTGGTTGTTCCTGCGCCGGGCCTTATGGTCATGAGTTGCTAGGGCTTACGCGGCAACAGTCCGAAGCGCTTGCTGCTGGCGTGAAGCGAGGTTTTGGCTGCTTGCGACCCGGCTGGGTCCGCTTTAATCTCCATTGGCTCTGTGATAATCAAGAGGTGGATTACATTCTCGATGCAATGGCGCTGGTCGCCCAGTGGGGCATCAAACTACTGGCCTCATACACGTTGGATCCTCAATCAGGTCTGTGGCAGCACAGAGATGCACCGGCAACGCAGCCCGTCAGCCTGGATGTCTTCGCAGGTAGTGCGTTGATAACGGAGCCAGGCATCATCACAAAACCCCACCAAGTGCTGGAGGCAGCCGAGGACATTCTTCGGTCGGGCGCCCCGCAACGGCATCGTGAGCAGTCAGTCGATCATTTTCAACAGGCGCCTTGGCCCACTGAGATCGAATCCTTATGTTGGTTTTTGCGACCCCATGAAGGCGACTAAAGCAGGTTTGTTTTAAAGAGCTCAGTGGGCAGGTTTTTGCTGCAGGTGTGCCATAGCGCGGCGTTTTACAGGATCTTGTGCACAAAGAAGAAATGGCGGTGGGCGTAGGATTCGAACCTACGGAGGGTCACCCCTCAACGGTTTTCAAGACCGCCGCTTTCGACCACTCAGCCAGCCCACCAAAAAAGAACCGCCAGAGAGCCTCTGGCGGAGAGGGCGCATTATATCGTTGCGTCCGTTTCGATCAAGTTACTTTCCAGCAGCCGCTGACTTAGGACCACGTGGGTCATTACTGGCTCGAGGACTATTCTGCGCTACCACGCTGACAGGGGGTGCTTCAGGAGCAGCAAACAAAAGGGTTAGCTCAGTCGCTACGGCAGTCTCAGTGACGGGCCTGGGCGTGATGCGCGGATCATTGACTGCTCGACCATCCGCTGTCAGCCCACTCGTATCGACTTCTTCCGGTACCGCGACCACTGCATCGGCCGTATTAGCGGTCGCTTTAGTGACGACGACTGCTGGTGAGCGTGGTGACTCGGGGGCTGCTGACTCGTTTGTCTCTTCGGTCACGAGAGTATCTGGGGTTGCTGGGCTCTCTGCCGAGACGGTTTCAGTCGTTGCTGAGGACGCGACCTCTGTCTCTTGCGACGCAGGTGTCTCATCCGGACTCTCGGCGCTAAACGCGGCACTCAGCGCCTCAGAAGACGCCACACTGACGTCGGCAACTGGCGCATCGTTAGCGGCGGAAGCAGCAGCCGATTCAGCCTCATCGGCCCCAGGTGCTTCGGCTTCGGCGGTGACGCTCTGGCGTTGTCGTCGCCGCCGGCTATCTTGCCGCTTATCGGCCGGACGACGACGCGGCGCGCTGTCTGCATTCGCATTAGCGTCAGCGGTCTCTTCTGTAGCGTCGCTTGTCACTGCCTCATCGGTCGTTTCCACAGTCTCGTTGGTTGCTGGATCATTGCGACGCTGACCACCACGTCGACCACGACGTCGTCTGGGTCGCTTAGGTTGCTCGTCGCTGTCAGAGCCGGCACTACTGTCTGCTTGAGCGCCTGAGTTGCTCGTCGCTGTCGTCTTAGCTTGCTCTTGATCGTCATCTTGCTTGGGATTTCTACCGCCGCGTCGATCATTTCTGTCTCGGCGGTTGCGCTGTCCCGACTCATCACTACCTTGGTTGCCGTCACGCCGCCGATCTCCCGGGCGTCTGCGTGATCGATTACGATTCTGTTCGCCGCCTCGCTGGCGACCTCTATCATTGCCGGAAGGCTTTTGAGGCGCTTCTGACGGACCAAAAAGCAGGGCCCAAAGACGAGCGAGTAAGCCAGGCTGTGATGCTTTTTGGACATCCCGCTTAGCCGCGTCACGCTTGGCTGTTTTCGGCTGGGGCGCTGGCTCGTTCGTTTTAGGTGCTGCGTCGGGTACCGGTGCCTCGGGGGTGATACCGCGCACGAGCGCCTCAGGCGCAGTCACTGGGTTGTCAGAAGCGGCCTCAACCGAAGGCGCCTCGGGCGTTGGCTTTTCGATATCAAAGCTTAAACGTCTAGACTCCTCGACCTCGTCATCACGGAGTCGTCGCACTTCAAAGTGCGGCGTGTCCATATAGGGACTGGCAACGACCACAGTCCTGACGCCGCTGCTTGACTCAATCTCGTTGATATCGGCACGTTTCTCATTCAGCAAAAAGGTCGACACATCGACAGGGACAATGGCTTGTACTTCGCCGGTGCGCTCCTTTGCCGCCTCTTCTTGTATCAGTCGCAAAATGGCGAGTGCCAGTGACTTGGTATCACGAATGGTGCCTTGTCCTGTGCAACGTGGACAAACCATGCCGCTGGTTTCGCCCAGTGAGGGGCGCAATCGTTGGCGTGACATTTCCAGCAGTCCAAACCGAGAAATGCGGCCTACTTGTATCCGAGCACGATCAACCTCTAGTGCCTCGCGGAGGCGATTCTCAACGGCGCGTTGGTTACGATTGGAGGACATATCAATGAAGTCGATAACAATTAGGCCGCCCATATCACGTAATCTAAGCTGGCGGGCTACTTCGTCTGCTGCCTCAAGGTTTGTGTGCAACGCGGTTTGTTCGATGTCGCTGCCTTTGGTGGCTCTTGCTGAGTTGATATCAATCGATACGAGTGCCTCAGTCGGATCGATGACGATTGATCCGCCAGAGGGCAGACGCACTTCTCGCTGGAAGGCGGTCTCTATCTGGCCTTCAATCTGAAAGCGATTAAAAAGGGCGAGTGGATCCTCGTAGCGTTTTAACCTGTTCTTGTAGTGCGGCATGACCATGCCGACAAATTCGGCCGCGCGCTGGTAGGCGGTGGTATCGTCAATGAGTACTTGATCAATATCGTCACGAAGGTAGTCGCGGACGGCACGAATGATAACGTCGCTTTCTTGATAGAGCAGAGTGGGTGACTTGCTGTCCGCATTAGCTTGCGAGATCGCGTCCCATAATTGCAGCAGGTAATCTAGATCCCACTGGAGTTCTTCGGTCGTTCTGCCAACGCCGGCGGTACGAATAATGACGCCCATGCCATCCGATAGGTTGAGTTGCGACAGTGAGGCTTTGAGCTCGCTGCGATCTTCGCCCTCGATACGACGCGAGATACCGCCCGCCTTTGGGTTGTTAGGCATGAGCACCATGTAACGCCCAGCCAGACTAATATAAGTCGTCAACGCAGCCCCTTTAGTGCCGCGCTCCTCTTTATCGACCTGAACAATGACCTCGGTGCCTTCTTTGAGCACATCCTTGATACGGACTTTTCCCTCATTCTCAGGCGCTTTACTCCGGTAGTACTCGGGAGCGATCTCCTTTAGCGGCAAGAAGCCATGGCGATCTGCGCCAAAATCAACAAAGGCGGCCTCCAAGCTTGGTTCGACACGAGTAATTTTGGCTTTGTAGACATTCGCCTTTGTTTGGATGCGCTGACGATTTTCGATATCGAGGTCATAGAGTCGCTGACCATCGACCATCGCAACCCGAACCTCTTCTGGTTGCGTTGCGTTAATGAGCATTTTTTTCATGATTTCTTTCCAGTTGACGACGCAACTGGGCGGTGCGGAGACAAAAGCGCCTCCTGAGCATGCGGTCCCGCCGAAGCCGGCGAGTGATCATGATGGGGGGTTTCCTGTACCCCGTTATCTGGTCACACAACCCACAGTGTCAACACCAGGGGCTCGATTCGCAATTCGCACCGCGCCATCTTGTGTCGCGGGTTTCTCTTTGTCTTCCGCAGGCCACTCAAACGTCCATTAGGTCCGGAGGGGGTCACGCGGTAGACTCGTAATCCTTTCATCGGGTAAGTAGGAGCGGGAAAAGCTCGACTTGGGCCAGCGATATTGCGCTGGTTTGGGTGCTCGTCGGTCAGTGTCGCGCCTTTTACCGAGGCATTGTGACTCTGTCCGCGGGTACACCAGTACCCCGACGCGCGAACCCTAGCACCAAGCGCCCACTGATTCAACGGTTAGATGATGAGTATAAAGTAGTGATTTCATGAGTGATTCTCCTAAACAACCCGTCCGATTTGTATCCGTGCTCGCCGAAGAGGCGGGTCAGCGGTTAGATAACTTTTTGCTACGGCATGCAGGTGACGTCCCTAAAACGCGCATTTATCGAGCGATTCGAAAGGGGGAGGTGCGCGTGAATAAAGGCCGCTCGAAGGCCGATTATCGTGTCAAAGCGGAAGATAGCGTGCGGGTCCCTCCTTTGCGAGTGGTGCCCCGGGAAGTGAGTAAACAACCCTCTGCCGCTTGGGAAAAAAGGATTCGCGGGGCGATTGTCCATGACGACAGTGAGTTGCTGGTCATCAATAAACCCACGGGGTTGGCAGTGCATGGGGGCAGCGGAGTGCGTTTAGGCCTGATCGAGTCCCTTCGGAGTTTGCTGCCGGACGAGCGTTATTTAGAGCTAGTTCATCGGCTCGACAGAGACACCTCTGGCTTGGTCATGATCGCGAAGAATGCGCGGACGTTAAGGTCACTGCATCAGCAGCTGCGGGAAAATCGTATCCATAAGCGCTACCTGGCACTGGTAGCCGGTAAATGGCCAGCCTACCAACGGATGGTCTCGGCGCCGCTGGATCGACGACATACGGCTTCCGGTGAGCGCTTGGTCAAAGTCTCCAATGAGGGTAAGTCTGCAAAAACGGAGATGAGGGTTCTTGAGCGGTTTCCTGATGCCACCCTCATCGAGGCCAAACCGATTTCTGGCAGGACCCACCAAATCCGTGTTCATGCACAGCATATTGGTCACCCCATTTTGGGCGATACGAAGTACCAAAATGACCAGTCGGCGAGTCGAAGTAGCACCATCGGCCTGAAACGATTATTTCTGCATGCAACGGCTATTCAGTTTGAGGTCAATGACCAGCGCTACGACCTATCTTGCCCGCTAGACCCGGAGCTCGAGTCAGTGCTGGTTAAGCTTCGCACCGAGCGGAAGGGGTAGTCCGTGATGGCGCAGCAGATCGCACAATGCGATCAATGGCAGCCCTTCCAATGCGGTGGGATCTTCCGTTTTGATGCGTTGAAATAACGTAATACCCAGTGATTCCCACTTAAAGCTGCCTGCGCAGTCGAGCGGGTTGTCTGCCGCGACATAATGCTCGACCTCTCGCCGGGCCAGTACACGCATTTGCACCTCGCTCGGGACCAATCGCTGATCGTGTTGACCCGTTGCGGTCGAGCGCACTGAGACCGCTGTCCAAAACACCAATTTTTGGTCCGAGCATCGCATTAGCTGCGCGATCGCGTTATCTGCCGAGCCAGGCTTTCTTAGAACCTCGTCATTCAAGCAGGCGACTTGATCTGAGCCGATGACGAGGGCGTCCGCAGCAGAGACTGCCTCGCATTTACCCTGAGCTAGGCGGCTCGCGCGCTGCATGGGGGACTCGTCAGGCCGCAGCGTCTCATCAATGCCAGGGTCCATCGTGCTAAACGAGATCCGAAGCCTCTCCAGCAAACTGCGGCGATAAGGCGAAGTGGAGGCTAAAATGAGTTGAGGTGATGACATGGCAGTGTTTTCGTGAAAAGTACCCAGAAGAGAAGTCCCATGTTAACGGGGGCCAGATAGCTTTGACACCATAGATTACCGTCCGTATGATCCGCGCCCATGAGAAACGGGGCGTTGCCAAGAGAGCTAGACCTTCGGGGACTCGCTGCCCGTGAGGCCAGCATCAGCGGCGTGGCGACGTTAGCAACGCTCGAGCGACTCGTGAGCGCGGGCGTCGGGCTGGTAGAGCCCGCTTCAGCGGCCTTTGCGTTTAGGCGCGACGAAGAAGGACGCTATGTCGTCGAGGCTCACGTGAAGGCTGAGGTGGTGCTGGAATGCCAGCGGTGCCTCGGGGAGATGACTCAGCTTTTAGAGACGCGGACCGTCATGGCGTGCGTGTGGAATGATGATGATGCAGCAGCGTTGCCGCCAAGCTACGAGCCGCTAATCGTCCAAGAAACCGCTAATCTGAGTGACATTGTTGAAGAAGAGCTGCTTTTGGCGATACCGGCGAGTCCGATGCACGCCGGAGATTGTGTTACGGAGGCTCAGCGAGCTGCGTTGGGCGTCGGGGCAGAACGAATTGAAAGTGAGGGGCGCAAAGAAAGCCCCTTTGCCGTGTTGGCTAAGTTAAAATCTTAGTGATGAGCAATAACGTATCAGTAAACATGATCCATGCGCGCGGGTGAAAACACTGTAATCGCTTGGTATATTAAGGAGGCCTATAATGGCTGTTCAAAAGAGCAAGAAGACTCGGTCTAGGCGGGGTATGCGCCGATCACATGATGCGATTGGTGGCCCAACTCTGACCGTAGACGAGACATCAGGTGAGACTCGGCGCCGGCACCACATGAGTGCCGATGGGTTCTACCGCGGTAAGAAGGTCGTTGAAACTGGCGACGAAGAGTAAGCTTTCTTGGCCGGGCTGGCTTTTCTTTTTCCCGGGCAAGGCTCTCAATCAGTCGGGATGCTGGGCGAGATAGCCGCGCGCTATCCCGTTGTTGAAGAGACGTTTGCTGAGTCTAGTGGTGCCCTAGGATACGATTTGTGGGCGCTAGTATCTGAGGGGCCTGAGGACCAGCTCACCCTAACCGAATACACCCAGCCCGCCATTTTGACCGCGAGCATCGCTTTATATCGTTGTTGGCGAGCAGAGTCGGGGGCAGCCCCTGAATTTGTTGCGGGACATAGTCTCGGAGAATACTCTGCGCTCGTGGTTGCCGAGTCATTAACGTTGTCTGACGCGGCCAAGCTGGTGCAGATTCGTGGCCGTGCAATGCAATCGGCTGTGCCCTCTGGTGAAGGCGCAATGTCTGCGGTGCTAGGGCTAGACGACAAATTAATCGATGACATCTGCTTGCGCCACTGCAAAGAGGACACCTATGTGGGGGCCGTGAATTACAACTCACCAGGACAAGTCGTGATTGCAGGGCATGCGCAAGCGGTACTTGCGGCATCAGAATCGCTCAAAGATGCGGGCGCTAAAAAGGTCCTGCCACTGGCGGTCAGTGCTCCCTTTCATACCCCCTTAATGCAGCCTGCCGCCGGGGTGATGGCAGAAGCGTTTCACTCGGTAGCCTTGCGCGATGCTCTGATGCCCGTTATCAGCAATGTCGATGCCCAACCACATCGCAAGGCCTTAGAGATCCGGCGCCGTCTCGTGAGGCAGGTGTCTGAACCGGTTATTTGGACGCGATGCGTGGCGACACTGTTGCAGGCTGGATGCGATCGATTCCTAGAATGCGGACCCGGGAAAGTGCTCTCGGGCCTTATGAGGCGCATTGATAAATCGGTCGTGTGCTCGCCGTTGGAGACGATAGAGGCACTGCAGGCAGCCTCAGGAGAGAACCTATGACTCAACCCGATCGAACAGTAGCGTTGGTCACCGGTGCGAGCCGGGGTATTGGTTCGGCAATCGCGGCCAGCTTAGCGCAGCGCGGCTTGATGGTTGTGGGTACGGCGACCAGCAAACAGGGGGCAGAGCGGATTTCGTCCCACCTGTCAGAGTGGGGCGGTGTGGGCAAGGTGCTTAATGTGACTGATCCTGATTCGATAGCGGCCTGCTTGGAGGCTATTCGCACTGACCTGAGCGATCCATTGGTGTTGGTCAATAACGCGGGTATTACCCAAGATAATCTCCTCATGCGCATGAAGGAGGAGGAATGGCATTCGGTAGTGGATACCAACCTGAATGCTCTATACCGCCTGTCTAAAGCCTGCCTGCGCGGCATGACAAAGGCCAAGTGGGGCAGGGTGATTAACATTACCTCAGTGGTCGGCGCTATGGGCAACGCAGGACAGAGTAACTATGCTGCTACCAAGGCGGGCGCGGAAGGAATGGCAAGGTCATTGGCGCGAGAGCTGGGCTCACGATCGATTACCGTCAATTGCGTGGCGCCAGGATTTATCGACACTGATATGACGCGGGCATTAAATGAAGCGCAACGCAGCGGGTTGCAAGCGCAAATTCCATTGGGTCGTTTAGGGCGGCCCGAGGACATCGCTGAGACAGTGGCCTTTCTGGTGAGCGATGGCGCTCAATATGTCACCGGGGAGACCATTCATGTCAATGGCGGCCTCTACATGGGCTAGAGATCCTTATCAAGAGGGATAAACAGAGTAAAAAAGGTTTTACTTGCGGCAAAAGCTTGTAAAATCTCCGTCGAGCAGGCGCAGTGCCTGACTAACTTGGGAGTATTGAGTACGTCATGAGCAATATCGAAGATCGAGTCAAGAAGATTGTCGCTGAGCAACTGGGCGTCAAGGAAGAGGAAGTAAAAGCAGAGGCATCTTTTGTTGATGATCTCGGTGCGGACTCCCTCGATACGGTAGAGTTGGTAATGGCGCTGGAGGAGGAGTTCGAAACCGAAATCCCCGACGAAGAAGCCGAGAAAATTACTACGGTTCAGCTGGCTATTAATTACATCAACGAAAATCTCGCTTAAGCGAGTCGCAGAAGCGAATCGAGTCGAGGGCCGCTCTGCTTCAGCATTGCGGCCCTTTCGCTTTCTGGAGTCGGTCAGTCACCGATCGTTGTGGTGTCAAATGATGGCGCGCTGGACGAGGGTTGGTCGGCCTGCCGGCTAAGTCGCCTAATCAGCGCGCTCATTACACCATCACTAGATGAGGCAGGAGAAGCGAAGCATGAAAGGCAATAAAGTCGTTGTCACGGGGCTGGGCGCCGTAACGCCGCTGGGACTCGATGTTGCGACCAGCTGGCAAGGCATTTGTGCTGGCGCCAGCGGCGTCGCCGACATCGATCAGTTCGATGCCAGTGCTTTTACGACGCGCTTCAGTGCCAGCGTAAAATCATTCTCTGTGGAGGGTTACCTTGAGTCCCGCGATGCCCGCCGGATGGACCCTTTTATTCAGTATGGCATGGTCGCCGGCATTCAGGCCTTTCGTGATTCGGGTTTGGAAATCACTGATCGCAACGCACATCGTGTTGGCTGCGCCATCGGTTCGGGTATCGGCGGTATTGGCTCGATTGAAGATACCGCGATGCTGGTCGAGCATAAGGGGCCGAAACGTATTTCACCGTTTTTTGTCCCCGGGGCCATCATTAATATGATCGCCGGTAACTTGTCCATTCTGTACAACCTGCAGGGGCCGAACCTGGCGGTGGTAACCGCCTGCACGACGGGCACCCATAATATTGGACTAGGCGCCCGATTGATCGCCGCAGGTGATGTCGATGCGATGCTCGTTGGCGGCGCAGAAATGGCAACGACCCCCGTTGGCATTGGTGGGTTTGCCGCGGCGCGGGCACTGTCAACGCGCAACGATAACCCTGAGCGCGCGTCGCGGCCTTGGGATGCTGACAGAGACGGCTTTGTTTTGGGGGACGGTGCCGGTATTTTAATGTTGGAGTCCTACGACAGCGCTAAAGCGCGTGGAGCCAATATTTATTGTGAGCTCACGGGCTTTGGCATGAGCGGTGATGCCTATCACATGACTTCGCCTCCTGAGGATGGACGAGGCGCGGCTGCGGCCATGCAGCAAGCACTCGACGATGCGGAGCTGCAAGCGGTTGATATTGCGTACGTCAATGCGCATGGCACATCAACGGCGGCAGGTGATCTGGCGGAGACGCTGGCGATCAAGGCGGTCTTCGGCGATCACGCCTCGGAGTTAGCGGTGAGCTCTACCAAATCAATGATTGGGCATTTGCTTGGCGCGGCGGGCTCAGTGGAAGCCATTTTGACGATTCTTGCGCTGCGCGATGGTGTGGCGCCGCCGACCATTAATCTTGATAACCCAAGCCCGGGATGTGATTTGAATTACGTCCCGCATCACGCTCAAGAACGCGTGATGCGTCACGCGCTTTCGAATTCGTTTGGTTTTGGCGGCACCAACGGCTCTTTGATTTTTAGTCAACTGGATTGATATCGCCATTGTCGAAGCCACGCGAATGGGTCGATGGTAAGGCGGGGGGCAGTATCCCGCTT
>ERZ651776.6055-NODE-6055-length-10126-cov-3.985969_pt1 | contig 10126 bp, 10 predicted proteins | sample MGYA00514761_ERZ651776 | MGnify/ENA metagenome assembly ERZ651776 | reverse complement strand
TCAATAAATTTGAGTAAATAATCATGGGATAGGGATCGTTAAATTCTTGAACTTTATTAATTGTATCTAAATTTAATTTAAACATTTTTAAATATTTTTTTTACTTTTTCATGAAACTTTACAGCACTATTAGAGGATAAAAAATTAATATTAAAAAATACAAAACTATAGAGTGTATGAATAAAAGAAATAAACAAAGTTTTTACTCTTTCTAAAACAAGTTTTAGACCTACAATTTTTCTTTCTTTTAAAAGATCAAAGAAAATTCTTTTTCCAATCATTATTTTTGTAAAATGAACTTCGAGGAAAACAGTCTCACTTGGATTGAGGAACTTCCCAATTACAGCAGTATTTCATGAAACCGATTGCTTTAGTTGTATTGAATTATAATGGCATCACACTGCTGCAAAAGTTTATCAATGATCTCATTGTAAACAGTCCCGAGGCTGATGTCGTCTTAATAGACAATCACTCTAGTGACGGCTCTGCTCACTGGTTTAAATCGAACTATCCTGATCATCAGTGTATTGAATTGGATAAAAATTACGGCTATGCTGGGGGGTATAATGAAGGGCTGCAACAAGTAAAACATTCGCTTTATGGCTTGCTGAATTCAGACTTATGGGTTCCTTCACTATGGCTTCCTCCCCTCCTTGAGCAATTTAAACTACATGAAGAAGTCGCCATTCTACAACCCCATATTTTAGATTATAAAAAACAATCTTATTTTGAATATGCTGGTGCAGCAGGGGGGTACATCGATCAGTACGGATTTCCGTTTTGCAGAGGAAGAATTCTTCAAAGGGTAGAACAAGACACGGGTCAATACGACCAAACGCGTGCTGTTTTTTGGGCCAGTGGTGCCTGCTTTTTGATTCGCAGCGAGGTGTTTTGGAAGCTGGGCGGCTTTGATTCTGTCTTTTTTGCTCATCAAGAAGAAATTGATTTGTGTTGGCGCGCGTACAATAACGGCTATAAAGCACAATCTGTTGGAAGCTCGAAAGTTTACCATATCGGAGGGGCTACACTGGCTCCATCGGTTCAAAAAGTGTATTTAAATCACAGAAACTCGTTGTACATGCTTGCCAAAAACCTTCCAAAGCACAAACGACTTTCTATTCTCTTCACCAGACTCCTTCTCGATGGATTCATAGGATTGAGCTATCTTTTTCAATTAAAGTTTTTACACCTCTGGGCAATAATCCGCGCTCATTTTGCGTTTTATCAATCATTCAAAAGCATGGTAAATAAAAGTAATTGTCAGCCCCAAAAGACAGATTACTTCTTCACCGTTTCTATTTTGCTAAATTATTTTTTGCGGAGAAGATTATATTTTAGCGATTTGGATAAAAAATTTAAATAAATTCATTTAATTTGTAACTATTAAAAACTTAATCAAATTCACTATGAAAAAAGCAGTCGCTTTACTGGTATCGGGAGTATTATTAGCTTCTTGTGTATCACAAAAAAAATTCACAGAACTAGAAGAATTACAACAAAACACTAAAAACCTTTTGGACTCTACTTCGGTTCAGTTGAACTCGTGTAACGAAGAAAAAGAAGCAGCTCTTGCTCAACTCGCTACTCTAACAGAACAAAATAGATTCTTAACAGTAAATAACCAAGATTTAATTAACAACATTGGAAATCTTACCACTCTTTCAAAAAAAGGTGCAGACAACTTAGAGCGTTCTCTTGAAAGCATGAAGGAAAAAGACATTCGAATCCAACGTATGCAAGATGCCGTAACAAAAAAGGATTCTGTAACCCTTGCTTTAGTTACCAGCTTAAAAGGTGTGTTAGGAAATATGAGTGATGACGACATTGAAATCAATGTAGAAAAAGGGGTCGTCTATGTTTCTATTTCAGACAAGCTTTTATTTAGAAGCGGAAGCTACACGGTAACAAGCCGTGCTAAAGAAGTCCTTGGAAAAGTTGCTAAGGTAGTAAATGACAAGCCAGAACTCGAGTTTATGGTGGAAGGTCATACCGATAATGTGCCGATTAAAAAAGACGGAATTCAGGACAATTGGGATCTTTCTGTGATGCGTGCTACTGCTGTAGTTCGAATCTTGGAAAATGACTTCGATGTAGCGCCTTCCCGAATGACTGCTGCGGGTCGTAGTTATTACCTCCCTGTTGCGGACAACGATACGGCTGCCAACCGTGCAAAAAACAGAAGAACACGCATCGTCGTACTTCCAAAATTGGATCAGTTTTACGATCTAATTGATAAAGGAATGTCAGCTGCAAAATAATTCTGCATTTACACAAATTTTAAAAGGGTTACCAGCGGTAGCCCTTTTTTATTTTACATTCATTTAAAATACCTTTCAAAAGAAAAAAGTAGCCCTGAAACCGTATTTTTATAGCATGGGAATTCAACACAACATAACGGAATTAAAATCGAGCCTTCCACCAGAAGTATCACTCGTTGCAGTATCTAAGACCAAACCGGTAAGTGACCTTCTAGAAGCTTATGAAGCAGGGCAACGCATCTTTGGTGAAAATAAAATTCAAGAAATGGTTTCCAAATGGGAACAACTGCCCAAAGATATTCAATGGCATATGATCGGCCATGTGCAAACCAATAAAGTGAAATATATGGCTCCTTTTGTTCATACCATTCACGCTGTAGATCGTATTAAGCTTTTGAAAGAAATTCAAAAACAAGCGGAAAAAAACGAACGAATTATCAATTGTCTCATCCAAATTCGAATTGCCGAAGAAGATACCAAGTTTGGTTTGGCAGCGTCTGAATTGGATGCAATGTTAGAAGCCTCTGCTTCGTGTAGCCATGTTAAAATTAAAGGGTTGATGGGTATGGCAACTTTTACTTCGGATACAGATCAAATCCAAACAGAATTTCAAAAACTTGCGCAGCTTTATCAAAAAAACTCTGAATTTGAAGTTCTATCTATGGGAATGAGTGGGGATTACCCGATTGCAATTGAAGCGGGTTCCAACATGATCCGGGTGGGAAGTAAGCTCTTCGGAGAACGGAATTACTAAGTATGTACGCTATACTGGATATCGAAACTACGGGAGGAAATTACGATGAAGAGGGTATTACTGAAATCGCAATTTATCGCTATGATGGAGAGCAAGTTACGGATCAATTTAGCAGCCTAGTTAACCCTCAAATAATCATCCAACCCTTTGTTGTAAAACTGACTGGGATCAATGAAAACATGCTGAAAAATGCGCCCAAATTCTATGAAGTAGCCAAACGTATTGTCCAAATCACAGAGGACTGTGTACTGGTGGCGCATAATGCAGCATTTGATTATCGGATTCTACAAACCGAGTTTCGACGCTTGGGCTTTCCGTTTGATCGCAAAACCCTGTGTACCGTAAATCTTTCCCAAGTCTTGTTGCCAGAACAGCCTTCGTTTAGTCTGGGTAAATTGGTTCGCAATTTAGGAATTCCTTTTGCAGATCAACACCGGGCACATGGTGATGCAAAAGTCACTTTAAAGCTTTTTGAGCTACTTTTAGAAAAAGATACCCAAAAACAAATTGTCAAGGAAAACATTCAACATTTAAATCCCAACAAAGCCCCAGCACAATATCTAAAAATCATCGATAAATTGCCCTCAGAAATGGGGGTGTATTACATCCACAACAAGGCCAATGAAATTGTTTACATCGGGAAAAGCAACAACATCAAAAAGCGGGTTTTAAGCCATTTGACAGGAAAACAGAAAAAAGCGCTAGCGATTCAAAAAGAGGTGACCCAGGTCACGTATTCCCTCACTGGAGGAGAACTGGTCACCCTATTGAAAGAACAAAACGAAATCAAAATCAATGCCCCTGTATACAATCGCGCAATGAAGTTTCGTATTTTTCCTATGGGTGTCCGTATTGATTCTTCAGGGTCATACCCAAAACTCATCGTGGAACAAATCCAAAAAGACCAAGACTATCTCAGTGTTTACAAAAATAAAAAAGCAGCAAAGGCTGCCGTTTTCAGGTGGATGGATCATTTTGGGATCTGCATGCAAAAAACCAGTTTGATGAGCGCAGAGAGAGCTTGTTTTAATTATACTCTTAAAAAGTGTGACGGCGCTTGTGTGGGTGAGGAAAGCTCCAAGGCCTATGCTCACAAAATAGCTGCTTTAATCGCTTCATTTTCCTACCCGCACTCCGATTTTCTGATTTTGGAAAAAGGGAGAAAAAACGGTGAATCTGCATTTGTTTATATAAGTGAAACCCAATTTCGAGGATATGGTTACTTTGAATTGAATCATCAGATCAAAACAAAAAAACAGATTGAATCACGTTTGATTGCCATACAAGACAACCCAGACACGCAAAAATTAATTCACAGCTTTTTAACTCGGAAAAAATATATTAAGTTAATACCTTTACCAAACGAAAATCTAAAAACATCCTAAATCGCAAAGCAATCCAGTTTTGAGAAACGCCCAATGAAAAAGTGGCAACATCGTTTACACAGCATTATCTATAAAGCAGATACCCCTGCGGGAAAATTATTTGATGTACTACTTTTGGTCACGATCTTGCTCAGTGTATTATTTGTTGCCCTAGAGAGTGTCACGTACATCGATGCTAACTTTGGGGTCTTTTTGAATACTGCAGAGTGGGTGGTTACAATATTGTTTACCCTAGAATATATCATGAGAATAATCTGTGTTCAGCGACCGTGGAACTACATCCGTAGTTTTTATGGTATTGTAGATTTAATTTCCATACTCCCGAAATATATTTCTTTGCTAATTGTAGGAACTCAAAGTCTGGTTGCTTTAAAAGCCTTGCGATTATTGCGTGTCTTTCGGATTCTTAAACTTACGCACTACATTGGAGAATCTAATAATTTACTAAAGGCCTTACGAGCCAGTAGTGCCAAAATCCTAGTCTTTATTTTTGGAGTTGTAATACTGTGTATAATTTTTGGCACATTGATGTATTTAATAGAAAGTGATTCTAGTGGATTTACCAGTATTCCCAGGAGCATTTATTGGTGTATCGTTACCCTGACCACCGTGGGTTATGGTGATATTGCACCACAAACGCCTTTAGGTCAATTTTTGGCTTCCCTTATCATGATTTTAGGATATGGTATTATCGCTGTACCTACGGGAATTGTTACCGCCGAAATGACCAAAAAATCTACAGTGGACACCAATACGCAAGTATGTCCCTACTGTATGCAAACCGAACATAAAGAAAATTCAATTCATTGCCACCAATGTGGAAAACCCTTAAACGATGTCGAATAAAACACTTATCTATATTGCTGGCCCTACGAGTGTCGGGAAAACAGAACTTAGCATAAACCTCGCTAAAAAATTTAACACTGAAATTATTTCGTGTGACTCGCGCCAATTCTACAAAGAAATGCAAATTGGTACTGCGGTACCTACAACTGCAGAACTTTCCGAAGTACCCCACCATTTTATTCAACACAAATCCGTTGAAGATATTTATACGGTTGGAGATTTTGAGAAAGAAGCCATTGAAAAACTAGAAGAGCTCTTTAAAACCCAAGATACCCTCATAATGGCGGGAGGCTCAGGAATGTATGCCGATGCCATAATGTTTGGTATGGATGAATTTCCAGAAGTCCCTGCAGAGGCTCGAAAGCAAATTAATCTATTTTACCAAACCCATGGATTAAAAGCATTACAACGACTTTTGTTGGAAAAAGATCCCAAGTATTACAGCAGAGTCGATATAAACAATCCCATCCGTCTGTTGCGTGCATTAGAAGTTTGTATTGCCTCAGACCAGCCCTATTCCTCATTTTTAGGAAAATCGAGACCCGAACGGAATTTTGTTTCAAAAATGATCGTACTCCACAGTCCTAGAACTGTTCTTTATAAAAAAATAAACTCCCGCGTAGATGCTATGATGGCTTCAGGTCTAGAAGCAGAGGCGAAAGATCTCCTTCCGTACAGAGATTTAGCTCCCTTAAAAACAGTAGGCTACAAAGAGCTGTTTCCCTATTTCGACGGCAAAACAAGCCTAGAAGAGGCAGTCAATGAAATCAAAAAGAACAGTAGACGTTACGCCAAAAGACAAATTACCTGGTTTAAAAAGTACGACAATGCACTTTGTTTTCCTTCAAATACACCAATACAAGAAGTAGTTGAACTATTAACAGAAGAATAATGTTTTAATCATATTGTTTTACCCCAAGATTCCTCCCATGGCACGCATCCCATTTTTCCTACTAGTACTCTTTGTAATTTACTCTTGTTCAAAAGCGGAAACCACTGTAACGCCAGACGCTACTTCGCCCCCTGATGAAATGCAAACCGAAGAGGTCTCTTCCTATTTGGTAACTGCAGAACCCGCTGTCTCCCATACAGCCGCTCTCTTGACATCTATTTTAGATTTAGTTGCTACCGATGAAGACTTCAATCTTCAAGAAATCATTAGACATAAGATCATTTACAATACATTAGATTCTGAAAACAATCCCATTGAAGCCTCAGGGGTTCTATTTTTACCCACTGAAAACACTGAATTAAGAGGTATTGTTTCGTTACAGCACAGTACCTTACAATCCGATGCAATGGCACCCTCCAATAGTAGCATAGGGATAAATGAATATACTGTAGCTGCCTTTTTTGCTGCAATTGGATATTTGACGGTACTTTCTGACCATATCGGCTATGGAACTACACGAGAATCAAGACATGCATACGAAGTCAAAAGCGCCTATACTACCGTTCCCTATGACTTACTCCTGGCAAGCAAAGACTTTTTGAATGAAAATGAGATTGACCTTCCTGAGTCACTGTATCTTGTCGGCTATTCCAACGGAGCTTTTGCTTCCCTCGCATTACACCAATACATAGAAAGTCAAAATGACTTTCAGGTTACGACAACATTTGCGGGCGCGGGTGCCTATGATAAAAATCGTTTTGCTAAAGATTTATTATCTCAAGATCAAGACTTGAACTTCATGGGGACCTATTTGTGGGTTTTAGATGTGTACAATTCCATTTATCCCAGTTTAAATCGCAGCTGGGATACCTATCTCCAAGAACCCTATGCAACACGACTAGCGGCTCTTGGTGAAATTCGCGCTGCAGTCCCAGATTCGATCCTTGACCTCAATCCGCAAAGACTTTTTCAACCCTCTTTTGTAGAGGGCGTTCTCAATGACAGTGATCAAGCGTTAATCAGTATCCTAGATCACAATAGTGTCTTGGATTGGAGCCCTGTAGCTCCAATCACTTTTTATCATGGAACTGAAGATGATTTTGTATTTCCATTGAATACGGAAAATGCCCTTGAAAGTTTAACTCAGAACGGTGCTGATGTCACCTATATCCCCTTAGAAGGCAAAGGACACAGTACAGCAGCCCTCCCCTTTTTTCTTTCTGTACTTAAAGAATTATAGTAAATTTTATTTATCTACCATTCGTTACACGAAATAATTTAAAAGAAATCATTTCCAACCTTTAGTTACATTCTATGTGGATTTGTTCGATTCCAAAAGAATAAATCAAGAGTTCATTTCTACTTTTATACCACTAAATATAAAAAAATGAATAGCCCCATTATCAAATTTATTCTCGTAAGTCTTTTACTTTTTTCTTGTCAAACTCCTGAACTGGAAAGCATTGATTCTCTAACTACATCAGAAGAAAAATTAATCAACTCTCAAAACTCTATCTGAAAGGCTTTTCTGAGGGAGGAATCGCAACCCTTGGAGTACAGCAATTTTTAGAAGAACAAACAACAATAAATGTTACCAAAACGATAGTGGGTAACGGTGCCTTTGCAAAAGTAATATGGGCAAAACAACTTCTTTCCGGTCCTCAAAACCCTGAAAAAATCCGATATTTTGCTCGTATGGTTCACAGTTACAATATAATTTATCCAGAACTTGACCGACCCTGGAATTATTATTTTAATGATGCCTTTATGGATTTAGAGTCCAATATTGACCATGTCATGGAACTTCCTCAAATGGTAGATCATCCTGAAGCTCTTTTTACCCCGTTGTTTATTAAGGGTATTTTAGATGAAAGCGATACTATCTTTCTAAGGGTACTGATGGAAAATCAAATTGAGGGATGGCCTGCCCAGGCTTCCATCTATTTTTTCAGAGCCTCGGAAGATAAAATATGGAACTCCACGCAAACCCATCTTGCGGCACAAGCCATTGAAAATAAGGGAGGAACTGTAAAACAAAAGGTCTTTATCGGAGAAGACCACAAAAGTATGATAGGACCGTTTGAGGAGCAAGTTTTAAAACAGGTCTATTACGAGTAGGCCTTCTTGAGATACTCCTCTATATTGGTTTGGATTCGTTCTGAAATGGCATCCGAAAAGGCTTTGACAAAAGTTTCTCCAGTAATATTTTCATACAATTCAATATAGCGATCAGAGATCGATTGTATGCGGTCCTCCTTCATCTCGGGAAGTGATTGTCCATCCAAACCTTGAAATCCTTCACTGATAAGCCACTGTCTGACAAACTCTTTAGAAAGTTGTTTTTGTGAGCGTCCTTTTTGCTGACGTTCCTCATACCCCTCTTGGTAAAAATACCGAGAAGAATCAGGCGTATGAATTTCATCTATCAATACGATCTCACCAGACTTTGTTTTTCCAAACTCGTATTTGGTATCGACCAATATCAAGCCTTGCTTTTTTGCGATTTCGGTCCCTCGATCAAAAAGCTGCCGGGTATATTTTTCAAGCACCTTATAATCGGCTTCACTTACTATGCCCTTTGCTACAATATCTTCTCGAGAAATGTCCTCGTCATGTCCCTCTTCAGCTTTAGTAGCAGGAGTAATGATAGGGGTTTCAAACTTGTCATTTTCTTTCATACCCTCGGGAAGCGAAACTCCACAAAGTGTTCGCAAACCCTTTTTATAAGTCCGGGCGGCATGTCCTGTCAAATAGCCACGAATCACCATTTCAATTTTGAAAGGGGTACATGATTTTCCAATCGAAACATTGGGATCTGGGCTTGCAATCAACCAATTTGGAACAATATCCTCCGTGGCCTCTAACATTTTTGTTGCAATTTGATTTAAAATCTGGCCCTTGAATGGGATACCCTTTGGCAAAACCACATCAAAAGCCGAAAGACGATCTGTAGCTACCAAAATCAAAAGATCATTATCTAGCCGATACACCTCCCGAACTTTACCTGTGTACTTGGATTGTAATCCCTCCAATTTCAGATCAGTATGCATTATTGTACTTGCAGTCATCAGTTGTCGTGTTCTATAGTTTTATATGCGTCAATAATCTTTTTGACAAGAGGATGTCGAATTACGTCTTTATCATCAAGATAAATAATCCCAATACCCTTTGCATTTTTTAAAATCAAAAGTGCTTCTTTTAAACCAGAAATCATACGCCTAGGAAGATCGATTTGCCCTGGATCTCCTGTAATCATAAATTTGGCATTTTTCCCCATCCGAGTCAGAAACATTTTCATCTGAGAATGGGTAGAGTTTTGTGCCTCGTCCAAAATCACAAAAGCGTTATCCAGGGTACGTCCCCGCATAAAAGCTAAGGGAGCGATCTGAATAATTCCTTTTTCAATGTGACTTTTCAAGGTTTCGCTGGGGATCATATCGCGAAGAGCATCGTAGAGCGGTTGCATATAGGGGTCTAATTTTTCATTGAGATCACCCGGCAGAAAACCCAAATTTTCTCCTGCTTCCACAGCGGGACGTGTCAATACAATTCGTTTGACCTGCTTTTCCTTAAGGGCTTTTACGGCTTGGGCAACACCCGTATAGGTTTTTCCTGTACCCGCTGGTCCAATGGCAAAAACCATGTCGTTTCCGTTCATGGACTCTACCAGACGCTTTTGATTAAATGTTTTTGCTTTGATGATTCTTCCACCTACTCCGTGAAGAATCGTAGTTTCAGTTCCTCCGTTTAAAGCGACATTTTCTTGCTCCCCAGCCATTACTATACGATCGATAATTTCATCGTTTAAGATGTTGTATTTACCGTAGTGCGCAATAAGCATGTCAGTTCGCTTGGAGAATTCTTGTAAGATATTCTCTTCTCCATAGGCCTTCAGTGTATTCCCACGAGCCACGATTTTGATTTTTGGTAAGTAAGTGCGCAGCCTTGCAATATTGGAATTCTGATTCCCAAAAAATTCTTGAGGATTTAC
>ERZ651776.6049-NODE-6049-length-10133-cov-4.116945_pt1 | contig 10133 bp, 7 predicted proteins | sample MGYA00514761_ERZ651776 | MGnify/ENA metagenome assembly ERZ651776 | reverse complement strand
GGGGGGGGGGGGGGGGGGGGGGGGGGGGGGAGGGGGGCAAGGCCAAAGCCAGGGATGAGCTTAGAAATCGAAAGCACACAACTTTACAGAGCAAGAGGTTGGGATGACTGGGCGATATCCAATCAAATTAATTCGCCTCGATTCGACAGTATATGGTTCAATAGTGTGGTTACGTGGTATTATAATTTCGAAAGTAATTTCAGAAATTCTTTCCTTTGTTAGTTGTCAACTCTTCTGTCACTAACTTCAATTTCTTTGGAATTTCGGATCAATCACTTCAACTTTTTTTATTCCTCATTTCTCTCACCTTTAAATGAAAGCGAGTGTATTTGATAAGTCTCGCGTGTGGACTCGCCGGTTCTCCTTCTTGACCTCAAAATACTCGAGGTCCACCAGCATAGTGGCGCCGAGGAGAAGACTCTTGTCGGGTCTGTTGCGTCCTTTTTTCGAGGCCTTTTTCTTAAGCATTTAGCAGAAATAGTATTTTCCGTCGATATGGGCTTTCTCGAGAGGAAAGTGCGATCTTTTACAAGCGTTAGCCTGGTTAGCCTCAAAGCGGAAAATACAGTTAATGAAGCCAGAAATAAATGTGTTATTTGGTTTCGTTCTTTGTTGTATCCGGATTGCGCTGTCATCCGAGTTGCGCTGTCATCCGAGTTGCGCTGTCATATGAGTTGCTCGTTAAGGTAGATTTTAAAGCTAAGAGGACAAGAGAAGCAACGTTTCAAATCAATTCTTTTTTACAACATGTATTTTACTCAAAGTTCACATTCATCACCCGCCTCCCCTTCCTAATAAGACATCACCGATAGACGTGCTCTGCAAGGAGGTTCTTTGCAATGGCTTTCTCCCACTTGTCACCATTGGCCAACAGCTTCTCCTTGTCATAAAGGAGTTCCTCACGGGTTTCAGTGGCAAACTCGTAGTTAGGGCCCTCCACAATGGCATCTACTGGGCATGCCTCCTACGAGATGGCGGTGAGGGGTGTCGTCAGAGGGGGGGAAAGGGGGTATTGCGTTAGCCTTGGGTATTTGAACGGTTCCAAGTTTTTTACTTCGCCACTGTGTGTCCCGTCCCCCCTGCGAACATTGACAGACCACAAATGAAACAAGCTTCATTCGAAACGAGCGACGGTTCGAGTCGCCCCTCTCTCCTCCCACCATCGCTACACGCGATGAGACTCACCTGGCAAAAGCCGCAATAGATGCACTTAGTCATATCAATGTCATACCTTGTAGTCCTCCTGGCCCCATCCTCCCTCTGCTCTGCGTCAATGGTGATAGCCTGGGCAGGACATACTGCCTCGCATAGCTTGCAGGCGATGCACCTCTCCTCACCAGAAGGGTATCGGCGAAGTGCGTGCTCGCCACGGAATCGGGGGGAGAGGTAACCTTTTTCGTAGGGGTAGTTTATTGTTACTTTGGGTTTGAAGTGAGTCTCACCAGTTAGCCAAAAGCCGCGCCACAGCTCAGTCAAGAAAAAAATCTCCGAGGAGCGGTCCAAAATTTTCGACAAGGATGTCTGAGCAAGTGGGAGGGGGGGGTTGGGAGAGTGGAAGGGTGTTAGGGTTGGGCAAATTAAAATGTGATGATGTATAAACTTGCTAGGACTTTCAGGCAGCCAGGAGGAATGGGAGATTCATGAATGGTTTTTAACATATTCAGCCAAGGGCAGTGGGCACGCAGCCGAGGGTAGTGAAAGTTCAGCTACTGTATCTGCCGCCCTCTCTGACACAGCAAAGACGAACCACAAACACAAACACAAACACAAACAACAACAACAACAACAACAAACAGCTAGACCTTAGTAACAACCTCTCTCATCAAACAAAATCTTCACTGCACTCCTGACAAGCTCCTCCCTCCTCTAAAGTTCTTCTCTCGCGCCCATGACTTCGAGCAATACAGAGGGATATCGATTAACTTACGGGGAGGAGGGATGGTTCGCTGGCCTTCGCCTTAGCTTCAGCCTCGTTTTTTGACGAAAATGACCGGCCAGTAGTCGAGGCTGTGCTGATGGCCAAGCCAGATCTGGCGTATATGGTCCTAGAAATGGACGTAGAAGCCCGGGAAAGCATCATTCAAGGGCCAAGGGATTGTTCTGGGTCCTAAAATTGTGGAACTTTGATATCTGTCATCCTGCAGGACGAATGAACGTTTGGCAAGCTGAAAAAGTAACAACGGAGGGTGTTAAATTGTGTTTCGGCCGGTACTGTGAGTCCGCAAGCACACATACTTTTGCCTTTGATTTTTTACCCCCAAAGGACAGCCAAGAGCGTCGTCAGAAGAAACCTTAACCTGAAAGTGCAGCGGCTCGAGAAGTGTCTCCATGAGCAAGCCTGGGCAGACCGGCAGGCAATTTGGGCAGAAGAACAAGCACCTCGAGCAGAGGAAGGCCAGTCATCCTCGTGACCAAAACCACCACCAGCAACCCAGCAAGCGAGACGCAAAGCAAAACAAATCAGCAAATCACCTATTGAATTTCAAGCAATCTCCGCGGTCACAGCGCACTGGGGTCAATAGTAATGGTAATAACATTGGAAAGTTGCACCAACGGAAGCGCGCTGGTTCTGACGCAGCGAACAGCCGCGTTCGCAGCAGGACCAATTACTACTTGAACTCCAGCAGTCTTCACAGGTTCAAGCTTGTGGCTCCAGTTTCTCACGACGAGACTGATGCAGGAACTGCTTGGCCGAGCGTATGCTCGATTGTCGAGTACGTAGACTCTGCTGATCCTCCTCGATGCCCCATCTGCCTAGATTTTCCTGTTGGTCCTGTGTCACCGATATGTGGTCACTTCTTCTGTAGTAGCTGCATTTTGCGATCAATCTCTTGTTTTTCACAAGAAAACCCAAAAAAAGCGAACGAGTGCCCTGTCTGTCACCATGAAAATTTGATGGAATTGAGGCCTGTCGAATTCAAGTTTTTTACCAAACTCAAGGTGGGCGGAGTTGTCAGCTTTCGCAAGGTGGAGCAGAGGCAAAGTAGATTTGAGGTCATCGAGAGTGCTGAGTCGTACCAAAAATTTGTGGACGGCCTATGTGCCGACATCGATGCTTCAGATGTCGAGAACAAGGCCGAATCGGTGTCGCTGATGATGAATTTGGCTGCTAAATTTGTACCTCAAATTCTGCCTCCCACCCAACAACACACCCCTCCCCAACTCCCCCAGCCTTCCCCCTCCTCCTCATTCTACTATCAAGCGACGGACTGCCAGCCGGCCTTCCTCGCACCGTTTACGCTTTCTATTCTCAATGCCGACTGCGACTGCAATAACACTTCTCTGCCTGCTGAAATCAACAACGTGAAGATAGTCGAAGTCACATCACTCACCATTGACAGCGACCAGAGTCGTCGCCGTGTGTCTTTTTTGGATAATTTTCTCCCTCGAAATGCGTCCCTTTACCTCGTCGATGCCAACGTAAACAAGATCATTTCCCCCACCACCCATGCCAAGTTCAAAAAGCGAATAGAGGATCGCGCGAGGCAGCGTGCTCTCGAGAAGAAACGAATTATTCAGGAGGAGCGGAAGGCAAAGTATAAAGGGGAGAGCGAAACGAGAAAGCGTCTGAGCGCTCAGCGAATGCAGCAGCATCAGTTTGAGACAGACAGTTTTTTTCACCCTAGTCTTCAGGGTGTTGTTGGCGGTGGGAGCGAATTTGTGAATGACCTGCTCGACATCAAGGGGGGGGGGGGTGATGGCTGTGATAATGCCACCGACCCGAATCCTCCAACTCCTCCTTTTTCCTTTTCTTCGATAGTGACTAGCAAAGTTGACAGGCTAAATTTGAACAGTGATGAGAACTTTCCCTCTCTTGGGGGATAAATTCGAGTGTTGTTCAACAAAGAGACAATTTAAAAACTAGAAAATATGGATGGATGGATGGATGGATGGATGGATGGATGGATGGATGGTATTTAAGTAGAGTAGCCTTAGCAAACGATACATTTAACTTTGTACAATAGAAAAGCACAAAACGAAAACTACTGCATCCCCTCTCGACTCACTGGTTTCTGTAGCCTCTCCAAGAATCGCAGCATCCCCTCCTTTTCCTTCTTTAGGGCCATCATAGTAACGCTCTTCTTCACCTTGACATTTGCTCCTCTCACCGCCCCCGTCACCTTTGGGTTGACTGGGCTTTGTATACCTACTCCAGAAAATAGCCTCTCCGTCGCCTTATTCTGTGCAGCCAGCAATTCTGCTCGCTGCTCAAGCTCCCATGCGGTCGGGGCATTAAATTTCCGGTCCGCCTCTGCCTGAGCTTCCGTCTTTTTCTTCATAAAGCGGTCGCGATTTTGCATACGAACTTGCTTTCGCTTCTCCTTCTTTCTCATTTCTTTCGCTTTTAGGCCTTGCCGGTATTTTTTATACATTTTTGCCAACTCGTCAGTAAATGATGTTACTTCGCTGGTTGAACTCTCACTGCGCCGTTCCGTTAGTTAGTTAGTTAGCTTGTTCGTTAGTATCAATTCAATCATGTTCAGGTTCGGAGGGAGATGAGAAGGAATGCTAGAATCGTTTTGCTCACTTCACTTCACTTCACTTCACTTCACTTCACTTACCTCTCTTTCTCGGCGAGATCAAATAAAATCTTCTTGGCTTGGTTCGTTAAATGCTGGTCTCCCATTTTCGCTGGATCGAATTCTTCCATATTCCGTCTCAAATACGGGGGAATGTAGTTCTGCGGCTGTGATAGGCGTCTGCAAAAGTCATCTTGGTTCTTTGGCAAGGGTTTTGTTGGCACCTTGTCCATAACCACAGTCTCCGGTCCCGTGTTTCTAATGGCAGTAAGCTTCCGGTGGTTTTGGTGATGATTTGGCGTGGGGTAAGGGCTCAAAGCTTGTAGCTCCTGCGCGTTCATGGTCTCTAATTCCTTTTGCCTTTTCTTCTGAAATGCAAGAAGTGATAGCTTGTTTCCAGGCTCGATTTCATCGTATGCCTGGCCGAGCCCGAGCTGCCGACCTCCATCCTTGGGAGAACCCCTCGGGGAACCTCTCTGCGCCAATAGTGAACGCGACAAACCATGCATGAACGCAAAAACAAGTGGGAATTTGTCAAGGAAAGTTAGCAGTCAATGAAGCAGCGGTTACATATTTCCCACACCACACACAACAATAGGCCACCACTCACTTATACTTACCTCCCGACTTTCTGCCTTTGGAGACTGTACAGTATCGAGGTAATGCATATTCCGGAAGCTAGCGCTTTTCCTCCTTCCCTTTTCTTCGGCTATTTTTCTTGCCTTCTCGTCCCTTTCCCGAGCTGCATTCAGCTCATTCCATCTGTTCCAAAGAAGGAGAGAAGAGGAAGTGACAGCAATGAGGGTGTTACAAATAGGTGAAACATGGTGATAGTTTCGGACTACAAGCTTGTATTTATCTTCTGCAATATCTTACGATCGAGCTTGTCCCTCCGACTTTCCCTCCCCTCCCTCCCTTGCTCACTCACCTCTCCCTCTGGGCTTTTTTTGCCACAGCAAAGTTCCGCCAGTTTTCAAATATTACAAGATTCATGATACCCTTGACTTCCATCTTCATTTTGAAGTTGTTGCGTTCGGTAAGCTGTCTCATCTCGAATTCTTTGTCGTATCGCTCCTCCTTTAACTTTTGAGTGACGTGGTACCAAGTGATCAGGTGTGTGCGCTTACATATGGTTTCTGCACTTTCATATGTGTATATGTTACCCCGTTTGGGCTCGCTAAAAGTAGGGGAGGGTTCCCGTTCGGTGTAGTTTAATTCAGTGAGGAAAGGGGTCGGGGATGAGTTCGGGGAGCTCATGCCAACGGGGTGTTTCCAGCAGAGTGGTTTCTTTCCGTGGGGTGCTAGTGGTTCTCCCCTATTAAATGTTATTAACCTATTTTAATTTTACTTCTGGTATTGCAGGTGTGTGTTTACCGCGCCGTGTGGACTTTTTTCTCCGAATTCTCAAATTATGAGATTGGGAGTTGAGAGAACTCCATTTTGCCTGCTGTGAGCGGAGTGCCCCAAAGGAGGAGCCAACTCAACAAAACACACCCAAAAGAATATTAATTTTTATGAAAACCTAGCCTAATGAAGTTCCATAACTTGGTTTTGGCCGGAATTGCGGCGTCGGTCTATGGTGACGTCTACATGTGAGTATTTTGAAGTTGACACTTTTGACCGAGATCTTGTCTAATTTTGTCTAATCACCCTTTCCCGACTCTTATTTCGCATTGTACGCCCTTCCTCTCTGGTCCCGTCACCAAATACGCGCAGGCATAACCCCCGCGGAAGTAACGATCGCAACTGTGAGCGTAACGCAAACCGTAACAATGGGAACCGACTTTTTGATTCCCAGAATAATGCAGCAGGAGGGTATGCTTGCCCCCGTGCTGTGGGAGACGAAACCGTGCAGAACGAAGATGGTATTGCTCAGTTCGGGGCCTTTACGCAGGACAAGAAAATGTACTACTATGAGGGCTCTGTGCTTCCCATTGAGTGGACCAACCAGCACGGTTGCGGGCCTAACAGCAAGGTGAACTGTGAGATTATCATCCAGTACATGTGCGAAGACACTGCGGATCCTCAGAAGAACAACTTTTGGCCGTGGTCCAACGGCAAATGGGGCCCGAACACCGCTGGTGCGGGAGCCAAGGTCGGACAGCAGCACTTCCGTTCAGGGAGCAACATTGCCGCCCCCAGGGATGGGATCCCCCGGGACGCGAATGATGCCGCCACTGAGACTATCCCAGACAATGAAGACGTTGCCATTCCCGACACCAAAGAGGATAGGAGGTTCGGAATGCACGAATCTTTCGACCACTACGACAGGTGCCAGCACACTGAACGTAACAAGGGACTCTACACTGCTGATCAGAACATGCGCAGGAATGATCAGAGAGGAACCAGGCAGAACCCCAACGGCAACAGGAACGGCCTTGAATGTCCTGAGGAGCGCGACTACTACCCTTGGTGGCACCCAAGTCCCTGGATTGACGTTGCAGTCTTGACCAATGAGGGACCCACCGACACAAATGGCAATAAGGCCAACCCCTGTGTGAAGGTGGAGAACGGAGGGCAGACCTGTTATGACAAGAATAACCAACAGGTCTACAGCCAGCGCTGTGCCTACTACCTGCGAAACAGCTTCAATAAGCATAAAAAGGGATACTGTGACGCCAACCACGAGACGCAGGCTGTTACTGATAAGACTAATAACCAGGCTTGGCAACAGCGCAAGTGGTACAACAACAGGGCTGCTTGCGAAGAGGCCGGGTTCACTTGGTACGAAGTCAGCTTGGCCGACAACCTCAACCTTGACTACCCCACTTGTGGTTTTACTGCTTTCAGCAGGGTGAACCATTTGGGTAACGCCATGGACGACGAGAATGTGGACAGCAATGATTACTTTGCTGACGGTGGCAGAACCTACTTGCCTTCCTCCAACAACGCGAACAGGTTCGTTTGGACCATCCCTGAGATTCCCGCTAAGACCGCTGAAGGCAGCGACTGGTTCGCACGTGATAATTCCCTTGTGGAGCCTTACCAGAGTTGCACTCTCAGGATCAGGTACAACATCAGCACAAGTGACTTTGTCCAGTGGCCTGATGAGGCCTTGGAGGTGGCCATGAGGAGAGACAAGATGGTTGATTACCAGAACAACACCAAGCGAAATGGCGACGACAGTCGCACGCCTTTGACGCAGGATCCTTACGTTACAGTTGGAGTTGGTGACACTACCGCCATGAACGAACAGTTTATTTCTTTGGCAGCCAACACCAACCAGTACGGCCGAACTTTCCAGGATAGGTCGTACAAGTTCGCCATCAGGAAGAGGCCGACTGCTGCCAGTTGCGCCAACTGGAACAACGACGCCACTTGCAAACTTGCGGACAAGGGAAAGACTCCCAGCATCCCCGAGAGTGGCAAGATCTTCAACGTGAATGTTCGTGGTAAGCGCGGTAACATTGTTCAGACCTTCCCTTCTGTTGAGTACGACTTCGTTCCCAACCGCCTTGCGTTGAACAAGAACGACTATGTCCACTTCCAGTGGACCGGAAGTGACTACAATCCCCGCAGAGGATGCAACAACGGAGAAGGAGGTCCCCCCGATCCCAACGACTTCATCAGCTCGGCGAATGCCAACAAGAACTCTCGTGCCGATAGGAGTAATTTGATTTTCATGAACACCATGGCCGAGAACCTTCCCATGGACATGCTTGGTGTCGGCGACGGCAAGGTCAGTAGTGACTTCAATGCCGCAAAGAGCGCCGCGAGTGCTGCCATAGTTGCCAACAGCCCCTGCGGCGACGGCGATGCCAATGACTGCGTTAACATGGTCAACAGGCTGGCGTACTTGAACCAGCAGAGCGACGGCGGAGGTCTCACCCTCAGGAGGGGCAACGCTTGCTTGACCGAGGCGGAACTCGACCAGATCAAGAACAAGAACGAGAGGGAGAACCACCCCCTCAACTGCGCCAAGTTGAACGCCAAACCCTACCCCTACTTTGACGCCGGCGTCATGCAGGTAAACAAGGCCGGAAAGTTCGCCTACTTCAGCAGCAGGAACAATAACTTCAGTAACCGTGACCAGACCGGCGTGGTGTGCGTCAGGAAGAACGACGGTAGCGGGTGCGAGAACGACAACGGCGTCCTCCAGGACCAGAACGCCATGGTCTCCACCAGTATCATCAAGACCAAGAGTTACTGCAACGACGAGGCGAGCAACTACGACATGAGCAACGAGTTCGGGGCCGCGAGCTGCATCACGATCGACGAGAGCCTGCTGAGCGCGGAGACGCTGGCCACCACCCAGGCGGACAACGACAAGATCGGGGACGGGAATGCCGAGCCCTGCGACCCCAGCCCCTTCGAGAGCTTCTTCTTGAACGCCACCGTAGAGCAGAAAATCGGACTTGCCATCGCTTTGTTGTTCGTCGGCATGGGTAGCGCCTGGGCAGGGTACTACGGATACAACAGGTACGAGGCGCAGAAGAATAAGGGCAAGAAATTCGCCGGAAATACCAAGAAGTGGAAGCAGACCAAGTCCACAGAGATGATCTAAATTGTTTTGATAGATTGAGAGAGTGGAATGGAATGGAATGGAATGGAATGGAATGGAATGGAATGGCTTCACGCTCGACTGTTTCTTGCTATCTTCCAAAGAGACCAAAAGAAAAAGAAATAATAAGTGCACACACTGCACGCCGCACTACGCCGCATACATACCCGTAAACGTGGAACGAATATAATTTTATAAATTAAGCGAGGAGAAGAAAGGTTCTTTTTTCCCCCAACAAAATATATTGTCATTCTCTTCTTTCTTTCTTATCTTTTGTCAGAGGAAGGGTTTCCTCAAATGTATTTCATGTATCGTTCGTCCGTCCGTTCGTTCGTCCGTTCGTTCGTTCGTTCGTTCGTTCGTTCGTTGTCCATGTATATCGTTTTACAAATGCACGACGGTGGCGTGGTTGACCCCGTCCGTCCGTCCTCCTCCGTTAAAAACCGTCATAAACTTCGAATGATCATTCGTAGAATGCGATCATCCTTGTCATCTCCTCCTCCTCCTCCTCCTCCTCCTCCTCCTCCTCCCGTCCTCGCCTTCCCGCGTCGTCGTCCCCAAGGCGGGACGCGTTGCGTCGGTATCCGTCGCCGTAGTCGTCGTCGTCATCGCCGTAGTCGTCGCCGTAGTCGTCGCCGTAGTCGTCGCCGTCGTCGCCGCCGTAGTCGTCGCCGTCATCCAGTAGGACCAGTCCGCCGTCGTCGTCCATCATGGCGAGTACCGAGGAGTGTGTGATGTTGCCGGCGCCCCCGCCTCCGCCTCCGCCGCCGTCGTCGTCGTCGTCGTCGTCGTCGAAGTCGTCGTCGTCGAAGTCGTCGTCGCTTGAGGAGGAGTGTACGCCGCCGCCGGCGTCGTCGTAGGCGGAGGAAGCATCGGAGGATGACGAGGCTGAGTCCTCTTCCTCTTCCTCTTCCTCTTCCTCTTCCTCTTCCTCTTCCTCTTCCCCCTCTTCGTCTTGGTCTTCCTCCTCTTCTTCGTAGTCCCCCTCCCCCTCCACCTCCTCCTCCCCCTCCCCCTCCCCCTCCCCCACCTCCCTCCCCTCCCCATTCAACCTCAGGCACCTCAAACTAACCCACCCCCCCCTTGTCCCCATCACCCCCCCCTCCTCCCCC
>ERZ651776.6047-NODE-6047-length-10134-cov-17.851148_pt1 | contig 10134 bp, 12 predicted proteins | sample MGYA00514761_ERZ651776 | MGnify/ENA metagenome assembly ERZ651776 | reverse complement strand
ATAAAAGATTACATTAACTTGATTAGAAGTGCTGGTTTTCGACCAGGAATTCAACCATTACTGATTAAGAATTTTCAATATCAATTTTTAACAGATAAAGAAAATCCTAATGAACCAATTTTACAATTTACATTGTTTAATACAAAGACATCACCCAAACACAAACTAACTTGTCACCCATATTTTACAAAAAATATATTTCCTGAAATTCAGAATAGAATAGAGAAAAGAAGTTCAGAAGATTATCTATTATTTCCAAATGAAAAGAATAGACAAAAACTTTATAATAGAATTAGTAAAGTGTTTGTAAGAATATCTAAACAATTAGATTTATATTATCGTAATGGTAAATCTCGTCCTCTATATTCTATTAGACATACATTTATTTCAAACAGATATAATTCTGGAACATCATTAGAATTACTTGCTAAAACATCTAACACATCAGAAAAGATGTTAAGAAAACATTACCTTGATAACGAAGAAACAATGGCGATTGAAGAACATAAAAGAATGTTCCAGACAAAAGATAAATCAGTTATCAAATTTAAGAAAAAGTAAAAATCCTACCCCAAATACACCTAAACTCTAAACTACAAGTAAAAGTGTAGTTTAAGAGTAGAAATGTTCTATTTGTGAAACAAATTTAAAGACGAGTAGAATAGGTGCTAATCAAAAGTATGTAGTGTGTATCATCTTCTCTAAATTAAGACGAAAATTGAGAAGCAACCGACATTGAATAGACATTGAAACGACATTGAAATGAAGAAACAAAAAAAAACGCCAGAGTGTTTGATTTCTCTGGCGTTTTTAAATTTTTGAATTGGGTTTTTGGGTTTACATACATATTGGGTGTCTAAATAATTACTGATTTAATTAAGTTTTCTTAAAATTGTTCATCACTGTTCATCACTTTTGGGGTCAAATTCAAAAGGAACTCAAAAGATGAATTCATGTTAGAGTTGGGTTAGAGTTGTTGAGGAATGAAAAAAATATATTTAACATTATTTCTATTACTTTTTTCAACTAGTGCTTTTGCTTTTGACGTTTGTGAGCACGAAAAAAAATATAGTCAAATTTGGTATGTTAATAATTGTGGTGGTGAAACACTAGTAATTAAAAAAGAAAAAAAGAAAGAAACAACTAAAAAAGAGTCTAAAAAGAGTAAATTATATACAAGTACATCTAAAAACGAATTACCTGAATGGGCAAATCCAACAGATAAAGTATTGAAATATTATGCAAAAAAATATTCTAAACATTCAAAAACAAGAAAAGGTTTTAAATTTAAAATAAAAGCATCTGAAAATTTTAGAAAATTTAACTTTAATTTAAGAACAGATGATTATGTAAACCAACAATTAAAAGATACAGCATTATTATCTTATTTGGTTTTTGAAAATGACACGATTGTCCAAGATGAAATCACCCCAGAAGATAGATTTGGCAAATATTTCAAAAATGACACTAAATGGCAATCTATGTCGATGGGTAAATCAATCATTTCTTACATTGCTGGTCATGCTATTTGTAGAGGATACATTAGCGGTATTAATGAAACACTAGATTGGGATATTTTTGACAATACGCTTTATGAACGTCAAAAATTAATCAATGTTTTAAATATGTCCTCTGGAAGTAAAGAATACAAAGATGTGCAAGGTTTTAAAAATTCTAAGAGATGGGTTAATAATCCAACTACACAAAGTGTAATGAAGAAAGAATTAAAAAACTCTAAAGCAGGAGATATTAGGTACAATTATAGCAATATGGATACCAATGTAGTTGCAAGTTATGTTTTATATAAAATGGGTCAAGATAACTTTGTAAAACTTTTAAATGAAATTTTTGTCAATAAAGTGGGGATTGAGCATGATATTTTTTTATTTAAACAAGAGGATGCAAAAAAGAAAACACCTTCTTTGACTTATGCTTTTTATATTACTCGATATGACTTTTTAAGAATTGCGGTTGCCATGTTAGAAGATTGGAACAAGAATACTTGTGAAGGAAAATATTTAAAATCGCTTTGGGAGAATAGGATTAATAAGCAACAATATTTTAGAAATGACTATGATGCTTTTACAAACCCTAAACATTATGGAGGTCAGTTTCATATGGGTATTTCAGGCAAGAGAGATACACCTATATTCATCATGGACGGTTTTGGTGGTCAAACAATTAATATAAATTTTGAAGATAAAAAAATTATTTCAACTTTATCTGTTCATAGAAATTATAATTGGATGAAGTTAGTACATGAAAAATTATAAATAAAAAAACCCCCAGAAATTTCTTTCTGAGGGTTTCTAATTTGTTTAACTCTTGTACTTATAGTGTTCTGGTCGGGGAACCGTATTACATTCTTCTGCTTTTTTGAAATTATTAAGTAATTACTAATCTTTTTCATTACCTTCGTTGAAAACTTCGTTGAGAAAATCTGAAATTTTGGAAGGAGTTTGGAAGTTAGGTTGATATTTGTTGTGAATAATTAGAAAGTTCAACTTTAATTAAAAGTATGTTCATTATATCTTTAGTAATGGATGTTGAGCTATCATTACTAAAATTTATTAATCATTACACAACTCATAATCGTGATGATAATGGAGAGGAATATAGTGAAGACCAAGCAAATTTAATTTTAACTTTTTGTCATTCTATTGGTGAAAAAATTCATCCCAAGATATTTGATAAAAATATCACTGAAAACAAGATGAAGTTAAAATCAAAAAACAAAAAGAATGGTGAATTTGTGAAAATTTCATTAAGTCATTTAGAAAAACTACATTTTAAATTACTTTATAGTCTTGCTTATATTAAATGGTATTATCCTTCCAAAATTTCTAAGTTTAATTTATCAGAAGATTTAGCTGAGTTATTAAATGATGAAGATAAAATAATCAATTTATATAAAGAGATTAAACAAATAGGATTAAATTAATGAAAAAATTTTTAGAGATTGTTGTTTATAATTTGGTAGTTTAATTTTTATGAATGAAAATGATATTGAAACAGTAAAAAATTTAAGATCATTTATTCAAGAATATAATCAAAGATACTTTAAAAAAGTAACAGAACCCGGGGAAAAAGAATATTGGTTACCAGTCATTGGTTTTGAAATAAAAGATAGAGAAAAATTCCCAGGTATAGAATCAAATATAGATGTAAGTGGGGGTGAACCATATGATGGTGCCTATAGTAGTGATAAAAAAATTATAGAGATGGGGGCTATGAAACATAATGCATTATTTTCTGTAGCTTTCCTACTTGAACACAAAAAATTTTTATGGAGAGTAAATCTGCCTAATAATGATTTATATATACATGAGATAGAAGAATTAAGAACCAATGCTATTTTCAGTGAATCTAAAACTAATGAAAAATATTTTAAAAATTTGAATGAAGTTGTTGATTATTTGTCTTCAAGAATTGTTGAAATATATGAAAAATTTCCACCAAGATAAAAATAAGATAAGATTATATTAATCAATATAGGATAATAAAAACTGTTAGCAGATAGTATGAAATTTGTATTAATATTTCTTTTTGTGTTAATTACACCACTAAAGGCTCAAAACGAGTTTCCAATGGATGAGGGAATTACTTATGGCAAACTTGATAATGGTTTTACCTATTACATTAGAGAAAATGAAAAGCCTGAAGATAAAGTTTATATAAAATTAGTTATTAAAGCTGGCTCCATAATGGAGGAAGAAAATCAATTAGGTCTTGCTCATTTATTAGAACACATGGCCTTTAATGGTTCAAAGAACTATCCAAAAGATGCGCTTGATAAGTTCATGTCCTCAATTGGACTTGATATTGGCTCACACTATAATGCATCAACAAGTTATCTTCAGACGATTTATGAGTATGAAATCCCAACTGATAATCCTGAAAATATTATAACCACCATTAAAATTTTAGCAGATATTGCAAATAACTTAACTTTAGAGGATGAAGCCTTTGAGAGGGAGAGGAAAATTGTTGAAGAAGAGTGGCGAACTGATTTTGGGGCTAATAAAAGATATTTAGATGAATTTTTGCCATATCTTCATAAAAACTCACTTCTATTAGAGAGAAAACCTATTGGTGATATCGAGGTTATTAGAAATTTTAAATACGAAGATGCTAGAAGTTACTACGAAAAATGGTATCAGCCAAATTTGATGGGATTGTTTGTTATAGGAGACCTTGATGTTAATGAAATTAAAAACACAATTACAGAAAGCTTCTCTGAATTTAAAAACAATGAAGTGGAAGTGCCTAATTATGAAATACCTGACTTTAACGAAAACCAATTTTTTAAATATCAAGATGAAGAAACAACAAGTGTTACTTTTAATATTTGGGAAAAAACAAAATTTCAAAAATTAAATACATTTAGCAATTATCGAGATAATTTGATCTATGATTTAATTCAAGTTATTTACGATAGACGAATTGAAGAATTGCTAGAAAAAAATGAAATTACCTTTTTAGAAAGTGGACTAGGGAGCTATCAAATTTCAGATTTAGATGAATATAAAATAATTTCAGCTACATTAAATGAAGCAAGTGTTAAAGAAGGTATTATTGATTTTTTAACAATTAATAAACAAATTGAAAAGTTTGGTTTTCTTAATTCAGAACTGGATTTAGCTAAAAAAAATTACATAAGAAATTTACAACAAAATATAATTAAAAGAGAAACTCGTAGTTCTGAAAATTTTGCAAACGAATACGAGAGGCATTTTTTAGACGATGAAATGATCAGTTCTTCTGAGGATGAATTAAAGTTTACCAATGAGATAATGCCCTCTATTACCGTTAAGGATTTAAATGATTATTTTAAAAATTATATAAAAGCTAAAAATCAAATTATTCAAATTAAAGCACCAAGTTATATTAAAAATCTACCTGATGAAGCTGAGATAAAAGAACTATATGCAGAAGTAGAAAATAAAGATATCGAGCCTTACGAATTTTCACTTAAAGAAGTTGAATTAATTAAGGAAGATCTTGTTGGCTCTAAGATTATTAAAAGAGCAAGGTACCCTAAAACAGGAGTTATTAAATTAACTTTAGCCAATGGTCCTGAGGTTTATTTAAAGAAAACAGATTTTAAAAAAGACCAAATTAGAATTAGAGGTTACAGTTCAGGTGGTTCTTCACAAGCGAGTGATGATATTTATCCCTCTGCAAAATATACCAGTGGTATTTTATCTATTGCAGACATTGGTGAATTAACGGTTACAGAAAAACAAAATTTATATCCTAAAGATTTTGTAGACGTATTTACTTTTATTAATGGCCAAGAAGAAGGGGTTAAAGGGTATTCAACTAATGAATACTTAGAAACAATGTTTAAGTTATTATACTTAAATTTTACTGATTTAAGAGTTAATCAAACCCATGTAGACATCTTTAAAGAAGAAAGAATTAGCCAATATAATATTGATAAAGAAAATCCCACTCATGCTACTAATTTAGAATATCTAACAAAATTTTATCAAAATCATCCTCGAACAAAGTACCCCACAGAAGAATTTTATAATCAAATAAACCTTAAAGATGTGCAAGATTTTTATATTGACCGATTTAAAGACGGTGGAAATTTTAATTTTATAATAGTAGGAGATTTTGAATTTGATGAAATTGAGGGGTTCATTGAAAAATATATAGGTAGCCTACCAAAGGTAGATAGAAAAGATGGTTATATTGATCATGGAGTTAGAATAAATTTAGGCTCTGAAGAGATTAAGTATGAACAAGAGGATCCTAAAAAAGCTAATGTCACAAGATTATATCATAAGAAATTTAACAACACGATTAAGGAAAAATATAAAACTAGTTTATTACACTCAATAGTGGACAAAATATTTTTTGATCAAATAAGAGAAAAAGATAATTTAGTTTATTCAATATCAGCTAGTTATTATGACAGCGTGTATAAACCAATAGAACTGATAAGTTATTATATAAGCTATGGGGCTGATCCTAAAAATATTGAAGAAATTAATAAAAAGATAAATGTTATTTTAGATGAGGTTAAAAAAGGTAACTTTGATCTTAAATTATTTGAAGATAAAAAATTAACTTTAATTAATGATTACCAAACTAGCTTAAAATCTAATTCGACTTGGTTAAATGCTATTCATTCTGCAGATAAAAATAACCTTTATTTAGAAAGATTAATGAACATAGAGACTATTATTAAAAGCATTAGTAAAAGAGAAATAGTCCAACTTGCAAACAAGCATTTTGATGGAATATACTTTAGTGATATTCAGTTAATATCTGAGTAATTTTCAAAGCATTTTAATATAAAATCTAGACACCTGATTAGGGGTTTGGTAGTGTGGAATATGAGCAGAATAATATTCTTTGTAGTTTTAATTAGCTCAATATTTTTTTCCAATTTTTCTCATGCTAAAAACTTTAGGTGGTCAGAAAAAAAAGTAAATAGAGATAATACAGGAGCTTTTTATTTTGATAGAAGCTCCGTTAAAAAGATAGATAATTATATATATTATTGGTCATTAGGTGACTTTACAAAGCCCTTAGAAGGTTCAGATATTAAATCAACAATTTCTTATCATAAAGTAGACTGTACAGACATTGGATATCAGATGTTAATTTTTTTAGCGTTTGATGATAATATGGGAAAAGGTAATATAATTTACCATGATGCTGAAAATCCAGACAAGATAGAGGATAAAAGGTACGATACTAAAGGTTCCATAGCTTATCTAAGACATGAGTCACTTTGTAAATAAATTTTTAATAAAAATTAATTTTTATTTACGATCTCTGATTATTTAAATTTAGATAAACTTTTTTAGGTACCTTAATAATTTAAGATTAGATTCCTAATAACATTAATCCAGCAATGAAATTTAAACTCCAAACCACTAGCATTATTTTTGCTAATATAGAAAATATCTTTGTTCCTTTGTAGTTATTTGATGATCTCCATACTCCAATCACCATGAATATATGCCAAGGGAGTGCAACAACTCTCGTCATTCCCATATCTTGAGTTATTATCATACCTACAAAGCCCATTACAGCTGAACCTATGAACCCAAATACCCAAAAAGACATAGGTAAAGATAGTTTTCCTTCAAAAAATTTTTTCATTTATAATTGAACCATCTTTTAAATTTATATTCAATATTTTAATGAGGAGCGTTCTGTTGACCGTGCCCCAGACCGTGCTTCTATAATCCTTTTTAATATTAGCTAATTCCATCACCTAGACACCTGATTTTAGATTTGTTAGGTTTAGTAATGAAAAAACTTATAGGAGTCGTCATACTAGACTTGTTGTTAAGTGGGAATGTAATGGCAGCAAATTTAAAACCATTAGTTCAATATGGGAAGGAAATAGAAAATCAGTTGCAAAAAATTTGATAGAAGAGGCTCTTAGAGATGAAAGTTTTTATGATAGGATTAAAAAAATCCAAGGTTGGGCTTATAGAATGGAAGAAAATGATGCTAAAAAATATTTAATACGATGAAAAAACTTTTAGCGATCATGGTTCTTGGTTTTTTGTTCTGTGTAAATGCTTATGCTAAACCTGTTTTATTAGCTTGCCTAGATGAGGACCCTTCACCAGGCTCAACAAGTAATGATTATTTTTCATTAGATTTTGATAATAACAAATACAGATATTTAGGAATGTTAGTTAAAGCTAACAAGTGTGCATTGGGTGATTGTAGTGAACTTACAAAAGCTAACCGAAATCTTCCTTTAATTTATGATAAAGCTAGTTACGTTTCAATTGGTGTTGAAGATCAAGACCAATACACATTTAATAAAAAAGATTTATCCTTAACTTGGGCGTCATATTATATGTCAGAAATTGGATCATCTAATACTTTTAAAAAAGTTAATACTATTTATTATTATTCCTGTAAAAAAATTAATAAGCTACCTTATTAAATGAAAAAGATTTTAGGGGTTGTGGGTTTGGGTTTGTTACTAAGTTCTTGCTCACTACCACCAACGAAGATCGTGCCTGCAGAGGGTTTATTCACCGATCCTAAAGTAACTTATATAATGAATTGCGAAGTAAAATTGCGCGATGATTATCAAACTTATAAATTTAAATATTTAAATAAGAATGTTTATTATCTTCAGATAGATAATTCTAAACCTTATCAAGTAAATGTTTATGAATCTAATCCTACTTTAATAAGTTTTGGCATAGCTAATGATGAAAAATCACTTTACGTTTTTGATAAAGAAAATGGCACTTTTAGTGTTGATGTCGGAATTCATGGAAATTGTTATGATCAGTATGGTGGGTGGACGTATAATGCAGAAGACAACACACTTCATTACACAAGACCTTGGATAAAAGGCCCAAATTTTATAGAAGAGATTGAAATCAAAATTAAAAAACTATTAAAAAAACTATAAAAGATACTAATTGATTAATTAATATGATTAAAACTAATCCTAAAAATATAAAGGGGATGAGAGGCTCTTGGTTTGCTACAGCTCCTGGTTTTGAAGAGCACTTACCTATTATGTGGAGTTATGAGTACAATGGTAAAACCCATATTTTAGAGACAGGATGGATGAGCCTGTTAGGAACAGAAACAAAAAGAAACCACTTTAGAAATTTTTTTAAAGAAAGAATTGGTAAGGATATTCCTGTAGTACTTGCTGAAGCAAAAGATAAAAACAAACATCCTCATGAGAAGAAACATTACCAAGCAGTTTATAAAGCTAAAGTTTTAGCATATGATCCTGAAATTAAATTAGAGTTTAAGGAAATGTTATAACAATGAGTGAAAAACGAATTAGGTTTAGGGATACTGCTTCTTTTGGAAAAAGAATTGAATATTCTATTATTGGTGAAATGCTTAAAGAGGGATTAGATATCCAAATTGCAAAAGAGGCTGAAGAAAGACGTATTAAGGAAGAAGCAACAAGGGAAAAGAAAAGGAAAGATAAGTTAGAAGAGGAGAGAATTCAGCGTAATAACGCAGCTGCATTGAGGGAGAGCAAATACATTGGTTGGACTGATGCACATACTCAAGGAAGGTGGAGGAGCATCCATTCAGAGGAATATCAACAAAAGATGGGTAAAAAAGATAGAGGATACTATTAAAAATAATGAATAAAATTTAATATTTTAAATTGTAGTACAATCTTCCTATCATTTCTCTTACAAAAAGACTGGTGCCACTTAATGCATCAGCAGAAGGTATAAAACTCATAAAAGTAAGTTTTTGATGAGAATTTATAAAATCAACAGCAAACGGTATTACTTTTATATTAGATGCTTCAAAAACTTTTTTTGCTCTTGGCATATGAAAAGCAGAAGTTATTAATATAACCTTAACATCATTTGAGTTTAATAGTTTTTTAACAGATTTTGCTTCTTGATCAGTGTTTTGAACATTGTCTGTTAGAACAATACTTTCTTCAGGAACTCCAAATTTTACAGCAAATTCTTTTAAATACTCTCCTTCAGGCATTCCTAAGGACCATGGAAGTTGTCCTTTTGTTAAAATTAATAAAGAAGCTTTATTATTCTTAAATAAATCTATGCCAGATAAAATTCTATCTACGCCATCACCAAATTCATACTTTAATTTATCATCAACTTTAATAGTTTTAATCATTCCACTTAAAACAACAATTGCGTCTGCATTATCAATAGCTAATGCATCTTGTAGAATATAATCTTTCTCTAAATAGCCAATTAATTTATTTGAAATAATTGGCAATGAACAAAATATTAAAATGATAATTCCAAATAAAGTAATTTTTTTTGATTTAAAGATCATTCCTAAGATAATTAAAAAAATTATCAAAAATAATGGGCTAGCGATTAAAGGTAGAATTTTATGCAGATAAATCATTATTGTTAAAAATAGAGACGGTACATGAAGTTAACTGAGACTACTGTTAGAATAATAACAAGTAAGTAAAGGGATATATAGTCTTTTGGAGTTAACATGGTTTATAAATACTCTTATTGCTATGAACTTGCTAGTTTCTTTTTAGGATCATAGAAAGGTTTTTCAGTAACAGTTGCTTTAACGATTTTGTCATTCATTTTAACATCAAGCACTGTACCAATCTCTGAATTGTTAATCGTTACCATTGCAAGCGCTATGTTTTGTTTTAATCTT
>ERZ651776.6041-NODE-6041-length-10142-cov-4.157377_pt1 | contig 10142 bp, 8 predicted proteins | sample MGYA00514761_ERZ651776 | MGnify/ENA metagenome assembly ERZ651776 | reverse complement strand
CCTCCTCAGCAACGATCTCTTCGACTTCCGCATCACACTTCTTTTCACCAGTATCCCAATCTCCAACCCTCAGAATCCTATCACATCTTTCTGCAATGCCGATATCATTCGTGACCAACAATACCCCCCTGCCGCCCCTAGAATACTCTTTCAAGTTCTCGAACACCGTCTGCCGAACATTATTATCCAGCGACGACAGTGGATCATCCAGAAGCAGAATCTCAGAGTCAGTATAAATCGCTCTAGCGAGTGCAACGCGGGCACGCTGACCCCCGGACAGATTCCCCCCGCCCTCGCCAACGCTGTCAAATTCACTGAGACGATCACTTTCTTTCTGAGAAGGGTCATCATCATCATCATATTCACGGACTAGATCATCTGTTAATCCTGCAATCCTCAACGCCTCGAGGTACTTCCCCTCATGAAACTCCCTCCCGAACAAAATTGCTTCCCTTATCGTCCCCCTGCTTAGAAAGGCGTTCTGCGGATAATACCCAATCTTAAACGGATCATCGGCAACAATTTTCACGGATGCAGTAGGCATCCCCCTCACCATCTCTCCCAGGAGTGTCTTCACCAGAGCCGTTTTCCCCGATCCGACGGGACCTATCACAGCCACTACTTCTCCAGTTGTAACCTTGAGGTTGGCATTGTTGGCGTCATTTGAGATTGAGGCCGGTCCGCCTGGAAACCAGAGAAAGTTTCCTTTGGACATTTCGATTGAGGCGGGGTTTACATCATCATCTTGCCGCGTCTCGCGTGCGATGTAATCAGAAGGTGGAGGGAGGTTAAGGTAGTTTGCAACCCTCTGTATCGATGTCTTACCATCGGCGAGGGAGGAGAGGAGCATTGGGTAGAACAAAAGGGGAAATCGGAGTTGGTTAAATAGGGAAACGGAGGTGAAAATCTTGGAAGCCACGATTGGTTGCCCGGTTTGAGAATATGCAAAAAGAGTAACGACAAGAACCAAGGCAGGGGCCGACCCGAGAATAGCAGAGTTGACGGACTTGAGGATACCGGCAGTTAAGTGTAGGCGGAGTTCAGAGAGACGAATGGACCGAATGGAGGCGCTGAGAGAGGGCTAAAAAGGGAAAATTGGTTAAGGCCGGGATTTGATAAAAAGAGACATCACGAGGAAGACGAGGGTCGTGTCGGACGAGAAAAGGTTGACTCACCTCTAATCCGCATAATTTTACACTCTTGATGTTCCGAATGACTTCGTTGATCTTCTTAGTGCGCTGGTCCTTGCAGATGAGCTCTTGTTTCCTCAGGGCATTCAGCTTCCGGAGAGTCAGAAAATTGGTCGGAATAGTTGCTAGGAGAACCATCAACCCTAGAAAGACAGATTTACCGAGATAATGCGTAAGAAGGGTAATATATATTGCGATTTGGAGGAGGCCGTCCCAAACGGTGTGGATCTGGAGAGCAGTGTTTTCCAGGGCTGTTGCATCACTCTCGAGCAGATTGATTATTGTACCGGGCTGGGAGTAGTCTGCTTGCCCAGTAGTAGCGGGATCAACGGGCCCCACATTCATACTCTTATCTACGATCGCTCCCATCACCCCCCCCCGAACTCTATTCCCCATTTGCACGATGCTGTGGAAATACTGATTCTCTGTGACCATCTTTGCGAGCAAAACTAAGAAAAGACCCGCCGACCACCGAACAGTCACGTACGTAGGGGAACCATTTTCAATTGAGAGCAAAATTTTCGATACAAAGAGGGCCGGAAAAGCCTGCACTAAAGTGTTCAAAAGACGTAAGTAGCCAGTGATTCTCAGCTCCCTCTTGTGCGTTTGTAGTAGAGAGGTGAAAAAATAGTAAGGATTTTTGCTATCTCTCATTTTTTTTTGAAGTGAATATGTGTCGACAAGTTTCTTAACGTGGTTTCCCATCTGCTCAGATTCAGGGAGAGTCCAAGCATTCTTGATAGTGAGGGGAGTATCAGAAGAAGTGGACAATTTGATCAGAGGGGACACGTAAAAAAATAGGAGCCGAGAAAGAAGGGATATAGGCGGTACACTGTCGGACTCGGAACTGATCAGAGGCGCAGGGTATGTGTGTGGGGTGTGTAGCTCTTGTTCCTGTGATTGTGTTGTTGTTGTTGTTGTTGTTGTTGTTGTTGTTGTTGTTGTTGTTGTTGTTGTTGGTGGTGGTGGTGGTGGATTGAGAGATGCACTTGTCGTTGACAGAAGTCGTTGATGTCGTTGCTGATGTCGATGCTGAAGACGAGAAGGTGACAGCGGCGGAAGTGAAAAGGATGCCGCCGCAGAAAGAAGGAAAAGTGACAGCGATCGAAGCCGCATCCCTTTGTTCATACTGTGCAAGAGTATTTCGAGGATGACTTGCTGTATGCTTCTGACACACCAAGTCTTCCCTTGTCTTTTGAACTAACTATTGCGTAAGAGGTCGTATAAGCTCAGACCGATTGACAGATTCGGGAATCGAGCGTAGTTCACCGTTTCAGTTCAGATTCTGGCCAAATAAAAAAATATCCGATTTCTCGCTCACAAAAAGAAATTACACCAATTACGGACGTTTTTGATTGTCGACTACGTTTGAGGCTACCCTGTGAATAGTCAGTCAGTTCCTTGGAATTTTTTTGACACGAATATCTGACGAGAAGGCGCGCGATGGACGACAGCTTCTTCTCCCGCCCACTTTCCCCTCCCAAGCCACCACGGCAACAGCAGCCACAAAAAGCCTATTCCTCTCTTCATTACAACTCACCGTCAAAAGAAAACACTCGCAACGGCGACTTGTTTAATTTATCCTCCGCGGACCGTGTCATAAAGTCATTGCTTGATACTGTACAGACTCAATCCCACCAAATTAAGCAGCTGCAGCTCCAGCAGCAGTCCCTTGCCGGCCAATCTCTGGTGAAGTCCTCCGTGGACGAGTTGTCTCGTCAAATCGCTGTTCTTTCCGAAAAAATCGAAGTGATTGAAGCTGAAATATCAACAGATCCCAATTCCAATCCCAACAACTCCAATAAAATTGGGCTCATGACTCTTGCAAACCGTCGCGCTCTGGCATCAATATCCGCGATCTTATCCAAAAAAGCGACAACGAAGGCGATGGAACAGACAATAACAACGATAAATGCAAACATAATCGAGCGCTGCGACTCGATAAAGAAATTTGCTGCGAGCTCAAGAGAGCAGGCAAATTTGTCGCAGCAGTTGATCTCAGTCAAGGCACTCATTAACAATATCAAGCAAGACCTTGGGGAGAAGGTGGACCGGGTCGATATCGAGGGGGTTATGAGCGACGCTGAGTACGTGAAGAGCCACGCTTCGTGGCTCTACGAATCAGAGAAGAAAATGGTGGAAATGGTCAAGCGTGTGGAGGATCATAAGTCGTCGCAGACGAGAATGGATGATAACATAGATTCCCTGAACAATCATGTCGCGGTGCTGCAGGAGGAAATGCTGCACAGGGTGTCGGCCGGAGACTTCATTTCCCTGAAGGCTGCTGTCAGTACGTTGGAGAAGTCAACAAAGACAAAGGCTGGTCAGACTCAAGTGGATGAGGTGGTCAAGATGTTGGTTGCGCATGGGAGGCAGTTTGACGAGGTGGGGGAAGTTTTTGAAATGAATGCGGAGAAGGAGGCGGCAAAGTTCAGAAATGTTCACAAACTGATGGAGGAGGGGCAGAGGGAGGTCATGAAACAAGTCAACCAGGTACGTTTTGTTTGGGTTGGGTGGCAGGCAAAGAGCGAGCTGCAAGCAACGTGCGAATTCATTCATTCTCTAACTCTGCATTATTGAAATATTAAAAGTGTGTAAAACGTGACAATTTCGCGAGAATTGTTGCCGGTATTCGACAGGAGGTTGCAGCAAAGGCATGGTCTACGACCCTCAGTGATGTATCAAAAACCTTATCACAGCTGGAGATTGAGCACGGGAAGACACGCGTCACTGCCGATGTCTGCAGGCGCTTTGTAGAGTGGCACACAAAGCGAGGAGAAGTCTATGAGCAGAATCTCAATGCGGTCGATGGTCATCTGAGGAACCTCGCCGTGCAAGCCCACACAAGTCTTAGGAAGTGAAGGATCGTTGGAGAGGTTTTTTGTTATGTGTTATTATGTTTGCTGAGTGTTGCAGAATAATAACGTTGAAAGTGAAGGAGAAGGAGGGCCTTAATTTAATTTGGCCAAAAATGTTTTTCGATACGAAAACTACATACCATCATCTACGCGTCTCGACATTAAACAAGATCCTTCACTACATCCAGCACGCGACGAGCGCGCTTGTACACTTTTCGCCGGTCATGCTCATCAAGGGCCAAAAAGTTTTTTGAGAGCTGATTGTTTTCATCGTCACCACCTTTACCTTTGTCTCCAACTTGTGGGGTGGTACCGTCGTCATCATCGCCATCTTTATCATCGTTGTTATCTTCATCATACTTTTTGTAAAGTTCACACCTCTTGACCGCCGCCGCCATCACACCTTCTAAAATTCCCTTCCCCTCAACGCCCTTCAAATATTCCAGCAACAACCCGAAACACTTCTTATTCACATGGTCAGCTGAATACATGTGCCGCAAAAGCCATGACTGCGTGTTCTTGTTAAACTTCCAAGCGGATTCTTTAGCAGTGTCCCACAAAACGAGGTAATTAAGCACCTCCTCTGGGGATTTTGTGTGCGTGTTGGGCTGCTTTTTCTTGGATTTTGCCGAGGGAGGGGGGAGGCGGCTAGACGTTTCATTTGTGGCGGTCGCCGATACAACCGCAGCTGCCTCTCGCGCCTTCAGGATATGCTTGGCAACGTTTTTATCCTTCGCTTTTGCTGCTTTTTTATTCTTCGCCATTGGTTGAGTGTTGGTGGGGGTGGGGATTGAGAATTACAGGTAAAAACTTGTTTTTTTTGACTTATAGAGATCAAGACAAGACCAGAAGCGGTTATGCAGGGGATTTTCTGGTGAAGTTGTGGATATTGGTGGATATTTTGAGTGCACGACGGTGCAAAGCTGAAAAGGCTGCTTAGTTCTTTTGTGTGTACACGATTTACTTTCTGCTACTCAAATACCTGCCCCCCTCCCATAATTGTAACAGCAGGAAGAAACAGATCTCAAGGGGATGAGCTCTCAGGATAGCGACGACAGCGACGACAACCTCGGAATGGGTTTTATGTTTGATGCGGCTCACGCCTCAACAATGATTTCATTTGCTCTTCCGCCTCCCCACTCGGACGTGTCAGTTAAGCTCGAGGTTATCGACGAGGAGCGGGGGGCCATGATATCCGGTCACTATCTTTGGCCTGGAGCCAGTGCTCTCAGTGAGTGGATTGCCATGGAGATCGATGGGATTACCGAGGGAAAAGATAAATTAAATGTCGTCGAGGTCGGGGCGGGGTGTGCCCTCTGTTCACTAGTTTTAAAGAAATTATTTGAGACTGAGAAATCATTGAAGGAGAAGACCTTGAGTGTCATGGTCTCAGACTACGATCCTGGTGTTCTGGAACGAGCTAAGGGGAACTGGGAAATGAATTTTGGGTCGTCAGGTGAAAGCGAAGCCTCCAAGAGCGAAGAAAAGGGCGGGGATGGGGATGTAAAATTCGTTGACTTGACTTGGGGGGGCGAGCTTGGTGAGGATTTAAGGAACTCTTGGGTGAAGGATAGTGGAGATAGTGGAGTTCCAAAGGCCATGAATCTTGTCATCGGTAGCGATGTCATCTACAGCGTCGATGTGGTAGAGCCGCTGTTTCAGAGTGTCATAGAATTACTGCAAAGCATGACGTTGGCACCAAAGGACGGGGGGGATGGGGGGGGAGAGAAAAAGTGCTGGGGCGGACAATTTTGGATGAGTCAGTCATTCGAATACAGCAAGGAAATAGAAGGGAAAATCGATTATTGCTGTAAAAGGTGGGGAATGGAGAGATTGATCCGAGTGGACGAGAAGAACAATAGAATACAGACATTTACGAGACTTTCAAGAGGTATCGAAAAGTAGAAGAAATTAGTTGCAGGAGTTGGGTTGGTTTTCCATTAGAGTCGTCGTCCGGTTCACCAAAAAGTAGAGGGGGAGAATTTTGGGTGGCTGTTAAGGAATTATATAGTGAGATTTACACACAAAACCCCATTAGTGAATATTTTACAAACAAATTCTTCCTGTCAAACAAACTACGAGGGGCCCAAAATTTTGGTTCAATACCGGGTAAGCAAGGGACAAAAAATTAGTGGATACCTGGATGGCACATGATCTAAAGTTACATTAAGTATAATTACCTGATCACCACGCTATACATGCGTATTTTAGCAGGCTAGAGCAAAGGATTGGGCTTCCAATTCAGATCAGTCCTAGTCACAAGCAAGAAGTCAACAAGATCAATTCGGAGTAGTGCCTCCTCTGGAACCCAAGCTCACGCGGTTTGGCTGATCTAACTGGCGCTCTAGGCAGACCAACTCGAGACTGCCTCATTTTTTACAGCTAAAGGAAAGCCTTCGGACTGAATCTCCATGACTACAACTACTTTCCTTCTGCGCCTCTTCCTCCTTCTCCTCCTCCTCCTCAGGGACAGTGAATCGAGCTGTTCAGACCAGTGCAGCGACGATTGCTGTACAGATGAGAGTATTACGGGATCGTGCAACACGTGCCCTGTTGGCCGATTCTTTCGGCCTGAAGTCGGTTATGATGATTGTTGCAAGTGCGCTGCCGGAAGTATTCAAACCTCGGTAGGAACCACTTCGCTATCTTGTACACAGTGTCCAAGTGGAAAGACGAGTAGTTCTGGGGCAAGTTCGTGCTATGACTGCCAAGCAGGGAAATATTCGGTGTCCGGAACCGTTAGTATATCAGGTATTAGTCAATCAGTGAGAACTTGCTTTTCCTGTCCAGCTGGCCGTTGGCGGTCTTTGACTGGCGGAACGGCCACCACAGATTGCACACAGTGTACGGCAGGTCGCTACAGTAGCGCTACAGGCGCTACGAGCTCTTCTACTTGCGTGGCATGTGCCACAGGGAAGTCATCTTCGACAGCGGGAGCGACATCTTCATCAACATGCTCATGGTGCTCTAAGGGGACGTACGCTACTTCCGGATCTTCCAGCTGTACCGACTGTACGGCAGGGAAGTATGCAAATTTCATAGGCTCCGGGAGCTGTACAGATTGTAGTGCTGGAAAGTACTCGTCGTCAACAGCAGCTACAAGCTCGTCTACGTGCGATAGTTGTGCTGCTGGGAGGTATTCTGCTACCGAAGGTGCTACTGGGTCATTCACATGCTTGCCCTGCGGAGTAGGGAAATGGAGCGACACACTCGCAGCTACGAGCGCAAGTACCTGTGAAAACTGCCAGGCTGGCATGGAATCGAATTTTGAAGGTGCGATCTCTGCATCGACTTGCCAATCATGCGATCCCGGTAAATATGCATCAAGTCCTGGAACAACAACGTGTTCATCTTGTCCACAGGGGAAATACGAGCCAAGCGGCGGATCGACTGGATGTAACCTTTGCGGGCAGGGAAAGTACGGTTCCGATACCGGTCAGACAAGCGAAAGTGTGTGCTCGTCTTGTTCTACAGGTAGAGCATCTTCAACAACGGGAGCAACAAGTTCATCAACGTGCGAGGCTTGTCTTGGGGGTTACTTTGCCGAGGCGCAGGGCACGGTTTCTTGCTCTGCTTGCCCTACGGGTACGTATTCGACCAATCCGATAGCCTCTACTAGTTGCACTTCATGTATTGCGGGTAAGTATAGCACAACGCCTACAGCGAGTAATAGCGGCGTGTGCGTCAATTGTGCAGCGGGACGCTACTCCGGCTCGGTCGCTGCAAGCAGCAGCAGCACATGCGAGAGATGTGCCAGAGGAAAGTCGAGTAGTGCTACCGGAGCCAACAGCATTGACACTTGTGTCGACTGCATTGCAGGTCGATACCAAGACAGCCTCGGTCAGACATCTTGTTATGTCTGCGGGGCGGGGAGCTATAGCGGGAGCGTGGGAGCTACCTCTAGTTCGACCTGCGAGCCATGCGGCCAAGGAAAAGCATCAAATGACGCTGCACAGACAAGCGAAAGTACGTGCGAGAGTTGTGACGCGGGTTACTACGCTTCTTCAACAGGCACGGAAAGCTGTTCAGCATGTGAAGAAGGTTACTTCGCGAGCTCAACAGGGACCATCAACTGCGATGCCTGTGACGTTGGAAAGTATACAACATCGGCGGGAACTGTGAGCTGCACGAGCTGCATCGCAGGTAAATATTCTACTACATCTACAGCAACGTCCATTGGCGTGTGCCAAAATTGTGTAGCTGGCCGGTGGTCCGATACTGTTGCGGCTGCTTCGTCCAGCACCTGCGAGCTATGCGCCCAAGGAAAAGCGTCCAATGGCGTAGCACAGACAAGCGAAAGTACTTGCGTCGCTTGTGACGCTGGTTACTTCGCTTCAGCGGATGGATCGACGACTTGTTCTCTCTGTTCTGAAGGGAAATACTCCGAAGGTATCGGATCTGACGCGTGCAGCCAGTGCTCTCCGGGTAAGTGGAGCGACGGATTAGCACAGACCACCGAGAGTACGTGCACGGTGTGTTCAACAGGAAAGTGGAGCGGCACGCCGGGTGCTACTTCCGTCGCTGCCTGCCTTCTCTGTTCCGAAGGGAAAGCGAACCCAAACACGGGGAGTAACGCTATTTCAGCATGCGAATCATGTGTCGCTGGTCGTTTTGCCGAGAATGCGGGTTCGGCAGATTGCGATGGATGCGTTGCAGGTCGCTATCAGGCTAATATTGGCGAGAATGAGTGCACTGCCTGCGCTTCTGGGAAGTGGAGTGACGGGTTGGCACAGGCGTCGTCCAGCACCTGCACGAGTTGCGAGCTGGGGAAAGCGAACCCGAACGAGGCTGCTACTAGCATCTCAGCCTGCGCAGACTGCTCAGCGGGAAAAATCGCGGGATCTACGTCCATGTCAACTTGCGTCGACTGCATTTCAGGGAAATACGTAGCTGGGACAGCAAATAGCGAATGCGACAATTGCCTGGAGGGCAAATATAGCGGTACAGTGGCGGCTACTTCGTCCTCTACTTGCATCGATTGCGTTTCGGGCAAGTTTAGCGGCACAATTGCGGCCACGGAGGTTGCAACATGTGAAGAGTGTTCAGCCGGTAGGGCATCGCCGAACGCGGGAGCAACGAGCGAGGGCGTATGCATAGATTGCCTCGCCGGTCATTGGTCGTCCGCCAGTAGCACAGTGTGCAGTCAGTGTTCGTCAGGAAAGTATCAGATTGCAACTGGTCAGAGTAGTTGCACGGACTGTTCCTACGGTAAGTGGAGCGACAGCACTGGAGCTACAGCAGAGGGTACTTGCATCGAATGTCTGGCCGGAAAGCAGAACGACGCCACGGGTAGCACGTCGATAAGCGCTTGTTCCCCTTGTGAAGCCGGTAAGTCATCAAGTGCTGGCTCCCGCGTATGCAGTCAATGTGAAATTGGAAAATTCATGCCGTCGACGGGATCGTCAAGTTGTATCCTTTGCTATTCTGGGAGCTACAATGGCAACACTGGACAGAGCGAGTGCACACAGTGTCCTTCCGAAACGCCTTACGGCGTCGTCGCGGGGGCCACAAGCTTGGAAGAGGCTCAGTGTATTCCCTGCCTCTGTCCCCTCGGCTCCCACTGCCCTGTTGATGACACGTGCGTTCCTTGCGGAGCAGGTACTTACGCCGATAGTATCGGCTTGCGTACTTGTAGCGATTGCTCGGCGGGGACGTATGCGTCTGCTCAAAGGAGTACGTGTGTTCCCTGTGAAAACGGAAAGTACAAAGACTCGTCGATGTCAGAGTGCTCCAACTGCCCCGTCGCGAAGTTCAGTGCTTCCTCCGGTCAGACGGCTTGCGCAGACTGCGACGCTGCCTCTGGTTATGTGAACGACCAGACTGGCCAGAGCGTTTGCGAATATTGTAGTGTAGGAAAATTCGCCTCTACCGACTCGAACAACTGCGAGGTCTGCCCGAAGGCAACATTCAGGTGAGCTGCTGCGGGAAACCACCGACGCAACGGATGGATGCGGGAAATCACCAACGCAACGGATGGATGCGGGAAATCACCAACGCAACGGATGGATGCGGGAATCTTGATCTTGACCTTTGTTGCTTGCGCCTTTTTAATCCAATGTTTTATGATTCTCACACCCACCTTCTCCCCCCCCCC
>ERZ651776.6028-NODE-6028-length-10165-cov-3.235527_pt1 | contig 10165 bp, 9 predicted proteins | sample MGYA00514761_ERZ651776 | MGnify/ENA metagenome assembly ERZ651776 | reverse complement strand
GATTATCTTTTTAAAACTAATTATATCCCATCTAACGGACGAGATATTGAATTGGGATTTGAAAATGATGAAAATTTTCCAAAAAACTTCTTAAGTCAAGAAATATATCCATTAGGACGAAAAAAATAATGTAAAATTTTATGGAATCTCTTTGTAGAGATTTCTTAGCAGAACTTCTGCAGGCTTATTTTGCGGAGTAAATCTATTATTATTTTCACCACCAACCTCTTTATGTTTGTGAAACCATTTCCAAATAAATCCTCCTGCAAACCAGGTTTCATTCCAAAACTGATTGTAAATGGCTTGTAATCCATTTTTCTGGGCTTGTAAATTAATTAACCCAGTAACTCTTTTAGAATCCCACGGTTTTTTCCCTGTAAAATCTATACTTCGATAACCAAACTCTGTAAATAGAATAGGTTTTTTTAGATTAGATTGTACGTTTTTAATTTGTGCTTTATGAAGTTGCCATCCAGCTTCAAAATCTTTAACTGTAGGTGTCTTTTTTTCTGTCAAAGGAAAATATGCATCAATCCCGATATAATCTAATTGATCCCACAAAGGAAATCTTTTAAATTCATCCCAATTGGCTGCATAAGTAAGTTTTCCTTTAAAAATTTTTTTAATTCTTTGAATCAGATCTTTCCAATACGCAGGTCTTTTATTAACAAAATTTTCTAGTTCGGTTCCAATACAAAAAATATCTGCTTTAATTTCTTCAGCAGTTTTTGCATAGGTTAATATAAAAGACGCATATGAATCTTCAAAAATTCTCCACTGTTCCTCTGAATCCATGGTAATATGTCCTGTAAATTGTCCTTTCCAAATCCAAATTTGTGGCTTAACCATTAGTTTTACCTTCTTATATTGTAATTCTTTTGCATATTGACGAATCCCTTGATCTCGTTCACCAAACCATTGCCTTTTAGAATTAAAACGAATAGTTGGAAAAGATAAATCTCTAATAAAGCCAAAAGGCATCAGAGCAACATAATTAGCATTAACGTCAATTACTGAGGTAACATGGTGAGATTTAATACTGTCTTTGGATGCTACAAAACTTATTCCATTAATTTTTTGAGCTGAAGCTAGCAAAGAAAAATAAAGAAGCACAATAACAAAGAAAAAAAGCTTACTTACATTCATAAAATTACTATTAAATTAATGGATTTAATAAAAATATTACAAATTTATTTATACTTGTTATAAATTAAAGAATCCTTTTAAGAAATTCTCATTAACTTCGACTTATAAGTAAACTTTTTAAGAGTATGGAACATATTGTCATTATTGGAAATGGAATTTCTGGAGTTACTCTTGCTAGACATATTCGAAAGAATTCAGATAAAAAAATTACCATAGTGTCTGCAGAAACGGAGTACTTTTTTTCTAGAACCGCATTGATGTACGTATATATGGGGCATATGAAATTTGAACATACTCAACCCTATGAATCTTGGTTTTGGGAGAAGAACAAAATCAATTTGAAAAAAGGCTATGTAAAAAAAGTTGACTCCAGCAATAAACAAATTATATTCTCAAACGACGAATATATTTCTTATGATAAGTTAGTATTAGCGACAGGTTCAAAACCTACAAAATTTGGCTGGCCAGGACAAGACTTAGAGGGGGTAATGGGTATGTACCATAAACAAGATTTAGAAAACTTAGAAAAATATGCACCTAATAATCAAGTTTGTAAAAGAGCTGTTATAGTGGGTGGTGGATTGATAGGAATAGAGTTAGCAGAGATGCTACATTCCAGAAAAATTCCAGTTACCTTTCTAGTTAGAGAATCTAGTTTTTGGAATGGAGTTTTACCAGCAATGGAGAGTGAAATGATTAACAAGCACATTCAAAATAATCAGATTGATCTTCGTTTAAATTGCAATCTAAAAGAGATAAAATCTGATGCAAAAGGATTTGTAAAATCTGTTATCATTGAAGAAACAGGTGAAGAAATTGAGTGTAACATTGTTGGCTTAACCACTGGTGTTTCTCCTAATATAGACTTTATTAAAAACTCTACTATTGAAACAAACAAAGGAGTTTTAGTAAATCGATTTTTGGAAACAAATAGTAAAGATATTTATGCAATAGGAGATTGTGCTGAACAAAGACAAGCCATTGGAAACAGGAGAGCAATCGAAGCAGTTTGGTATACAGGCAGGATGATGGGAGAAACATTAGCGCAAACTATTTGTAAAAATAAGATAGAATATAAACCAGGAAACTGGTTTAACTCAGCTAAATTTTTTGATATTGAATACCAAACCTATGGGTGGGTGTTTCCTGAGAAAAACAGTCCCTCTTATGAAAAACACTTTCAATGGAAACATCAAGATAATACTAAATGCATCACGATAGCCTATCATAAAGATTCATTGCTTTTTCTTGGAATAAATACTTTTGGGATAAGGATGAGACACGAAGTTTTTGATAAATGGCTCTCCGAAAAAAGAACTATAGATTATGTTATAGAATATCTGGCCGATGCCAATTTTGATCCAGAATTTTATTCACTTTACGAAAAAGACATTACTTCAAAATTTAACCAAGAAAACGGAAAGTCCATTCAGTCTAGAAAGAAAAGCTGGAAACGAATATTTACCAAAGCCTAAAAAAATGAAAATACTCAAACATATAGGATTGGTTCTATTTTTGATTGGACTATCAATCTTTACAGGAGTCCTATTTACAGGTTCTTTTAATTTATCTTCCACCGAACTAACCTCATACGTTTCAAATAAAGGCTATAAGAGTGAGTTAATTTTAAACAACCTGAAAAAGGCAGTTGTTACAAATGAAGAACTTTCTATTTTGGAATTTTCTAGCAGAGTTAGAGAAGCATATAAAGATTCTAATGATCATTACGATGCTTTAATTACTAAATTTAACGAGGAAAAAGACTGGGATAAAAAAGGAGAGCAATATCAATATAAAATTTATGGAAAACCACATACATTAAGTTTTGAACTTGCTAAAATAGCTGGTAAAGGTTATGCTAAAGAACTTCCTGGAACTCTATGGCTTCTTACTTTTGGATTGGGGATTTTGGGAGCGTTACTTTTTATTTTACCTAATCTTTTCTTACTGGGTAAAGCTGGCATAAAAAATAATGGGATTTATTTAGAGTCTAGCACTAACAGAGGCTTTATTGCTTGGCTGGTACTAGTATATTTAGTTTTATTTTATTTGGTTTTATACTTCATGCCAGACTATGTGGTAAATTGGACCTATATATTGGATCCAATTAGCAAATCACTTAATGGAGGTTTAGCCTCTCAATGGTTTGTTTATGGGTTTTTATATTGCATCATAATGCTAGTAATGGCAACACGCATGTATATTAAATACAGGCACAATAAATACCAACTCATTCGAACAACTTCTGTATTGTTCTTTCAAATTGTTTTTGCTTTTTTGATTCCTGAGATTATGACCAGTCTAAATATGCCTGGTTATGATTTTAAAAATGCTTTTCCTTTAGATTATGATTTCTTTTTTGATTGGAATTTAAATAGTCTTTTAAATAGTGGAGGTATTGGAATTTTTATTCTTGTTTGGGGAATTATTTTAACCCTTATTATTGTTCCTGTAATGGTCTATTTCTTTGGTAAACGTTGGTATTGTTCTTGGGTTTGTGGATGTGGCGGATTGGCTGAAACTTTAGGTGACCCCTACAGACAGCATTCAGACAAAAGTTTAAACGCATGGAAGTTAGAACGTTGGTTAATTCATTTTGTTTTACTCTTTTCTTTGGTGATGACCTTGGTTACTCTATACACTTATTTCACAGGTACAGACTCTCTTTTAGGCATCAACTCTCAGTGGATTAAAGACACCTATAGTTTCTTAATTGGCGCCTGGTTTGCTGGTGTTATTGGAACTGGGTTTTATCCAATTTTCGGGAATAGAGTTTGGTGTAGATTTGGATGCCCATTAGCAGCTTATTTGGGTTTTGTTCAACGATTTAAATCAAGATTTAGAATCACAACCAATGGAGGACAATGCATATCATGTGGAAACTGCTCTACTTATTGCGAACAAGGAATAGATGTAAGAGCTTATGCACAAAAAGGAGAAAATATTGTTCGATCTAGCTGTGTTGGTTGTGGTATTTGCTCGGCTGTATGCCCTAGAGGAGTATTAAAATTAGAAAATGGTCCAGAAAATGGAAGAATAAATCCAACAGACATTTTATTAGGAAATGATGTAAATTTAATGGAGTTAATAAACAACAAGTAGTAAGTAGGAATTGGAATTGAAATCACAAAAAATTAAAGTAATTATTCCTGCATATAATGAGGAGGATTCTATAGCAAAAGTAATTAACGACATCCCTTCCAATGTAGATGAAATTATAGTAGTTAGTAATAATTCAACTGATAAAACATATGAAAATGCCGCTAGAGCTGGAGCTACCGTTCTAAAAGAAAACCGAAAAGGGTATGGATATGCTTGTTTACAAGGGATGAAATATATTGCTAACTTAAAAAAAAATGAGCTTCCAAATATTATTGTTTTTTTAGATGGTGACTACTCTGATTATCCCGAACAGTTAACGGAGCTTGTTTCACCTATTATAAAAGATAATATTGATTTTGTAATTGGTTCTAGAGTACATGAATTAAGAGAAGCTGGGTCTATGACACCACAACAAATAGTTGGAAATTGGCTAGCTACTTTTTTAATGAAAGTATTTTTTAGAGCTTCATTTACAGACTTAGGACCATTTAGAGCCATTAAGTATGAAAAATTACTTCAACTAGAGATGGAGGATAAAACCTATGGATGGACTGTTGAAATGCAATTAAAAATTATCAAAAAGAAATTTTCATACACAGAAATTCCAATGAAATACAGAAATAGAATTGGTGTTTCTAAAGTTTCTGGAACCATAAAAGGCTCTATATTAGCTGGTGTAAAAATTTTAGGTTGGATCTTTAAATACAGTCTTAAATAATGGTTTTTATCTACATCATTATAGTTATTTATTCATTGGCACTCGTTCTCATCTTTATGTATGCCTTAGCACAATTAAATCTATTATTTAACTATATAAGTGCTCAAAAAAAAGTAGATGATTCTCCCAAATTTGATTTTTTAAATTCAAATGAAATTCCTTTGGTTACTATACAACTTCCCGTCTACAATGAGTTATATGTCATGAAACGTTTACTAGATAATATCGTAAAGTTAGAGTACCCAAAAGAAAAAATAGAAATACAGGTATTAGATGACTCTACTGACGAATCTGTTGTAACCACCAAACAACAAATTAACGAACTTCAAAAGACCGGAATAGATATTCAACATATTCAAAGGACTAATAGAAAAGGGTTCAAAGCAGGAGCATTAAAAGAAGGCTTAAAAATTGCGAAAGGAGAATTTATTGCCATTTTTGATGCTGATTTTTTACCTCAAAAGGATTGGTTATTTAAAACCATCCCCTATTTTAAGGATAACAAAATTGGAGTTGTTCAGACTCGTTGGGGGCATCTCAACAGAGATTATTCTACCTTAACTAAGATACAAGCTTTTGCTTTAGATGCTCATTTTACTCTAGAACAGGTTGGCAGAAACACCAAAGGACATTTTATAAATTTTAATGGAACAGCAGGTGTTTGGAGAAAAAAATGCATCATAGATGCAGGAAATTGGGAGGGAGATACTTTAACTGAAGATTTAGATCTTAGCTACAGAGCTCAATTAAAAAAATGGAAGTTTAAGTTTTTGGAAGAGGTAAAAACTCCTGCAGAATTACCAATTATTATTAGTGCTGCTAGATCTCAACAATTTAGATGGAATAAAGGTGGTGCAGAAAATTTTCAAAAAATGGTAAAACGTGTTTTGTTAAACAATGATATTTCCATAAAAACAAAAATTCATAGTGTATTACATCTTCTAAATAGCTCTATGTTTTTCATGATTTTATTAGTGGCAGTATTAAGTATTCCTATGTTGTATATTAAAAATGAATATCCACATTTAAGATCATACTTCTACATGATGAGTTTCTTTGTTGTAAGCTCCATTATCTTTTTTATCTGTTATTGGTATATGTTTAAAAAGAGTTACGGAGGAGGGATTAAAAACTTCGTAAAATATACAGGCACATTTTTTACTTTTTTTTCTTTGGCAATGGGATTCTCTTTGCATAACACAATAGCTGTTTTGGAAGGGCATTTAGGAAAAAAAAGTGAATTTGTAAGAACTCCAAAATTTAATATAAAAAATATAAAAGATTCCTGGAGAAAGAACAAATACATTCGAAAAAAAGTTTCTTTAAATGTAATTATTGAAGGAATTTTAACCCTGTATTTTGCCTTTGGGATGTACAGTGCATTTGTAGTTGGAAACTTAGAAGGAGACTTTGGTTTATTCCCTTTTCACTTGATGTTATTTTTTGGTTTTGGATATGTTTTTTACAAGTCTATTTTTACTAAAACTTAGCCTATGTTTTTATCGCAAAAAAATAGAGCTGTTATCGCTATAAGTATTGGTATTATCTGTTACTTCATAACAGGCTATTTCTTAGATCGAACAAATTATTTTCAGCTGACAGTCCAATACTTAATTTTATGTATTGTTTTTTGGTATCTAATTACTACTGAAAAAAATAATTTTACACTACTATTAGCTCTTTCTATTTTGTTTAGGTTGATATTTTTATTTGCTATTCCCAACTTATCTCAAGACTTTTATCGATTTATATGGGATGGAAGAATGATTTTTGAGGCAATCAACCCTTATGAATCTTTACCAGAAACCTTTATTAAAAACGAAGCCTACCCAATAAATCAAGCAATTGATTTATATAATGGCATGGGAAGTTTAAATGGGAGTCATTACACAAATTATCCTCCTTTAAATCAACTAAGCTTTGTTATTGCAGCAATTTTTGCAAAAACAAGTATCCTGTGGTCTGTTGTAGTAATGCGATTACAAATTATACTTGCTGATATTGGCATTATTTATATTGGAAAAAAGATATTGGGAAAACTAAAGATCCCTTTACATCATATCTTTTTATATGCTTTAAATCCTTTTATTATCATTGAATTAACTGGCAACCTTCACTTTGAAGCTGTGATGCTATTTTTCTTGGTTTGGAGTTTGTATTTATTACTTCAAAAGAAATGGATTTGGTCTGCATTTATTTTTGGACTTTCTGTATCTGTAAAATTAATTCCATTATTATTTATACCTCTTTTTTATCAGTGGTTTACCAAAGATGGAAAAAGTAAAGGAATTTTAAACTTTTTCTCTTTTGGAGCCATTATCATTGGAATAAATATGCTATTATTTCTTCCTTTCCTTTCTTCAAATTTACTTGACAACTATCTAAGCTCTGTTGGATTATGGTTTCAAAATTTTGAATTTAATGCGAGTGTTTATTATATCGCAAGGGAAATTGGGTACTTGTTTAGAGGATGGAATGAAATAGCTATTATTGGAAAAATATTACCAATAATCACTGTTGTATTTTTAATTGTTATTACATTTTTTAGAAAAAATAACTCCCCTCAAATATTGTTCATCGCAATGTTGTTAGGGCTTAATTTTTATTATTTTATGGCTACAACCGTTCATCCGTGGTATATTGCAAGCTTAGTATTGTTATCGGTTTTTACAAAATACAAGTATCCAATAGTATGGAGTATTGTTATAATCCTTAGTTATCAAGCATATGCAAATAATCCTTGGCAAGAAAACTTATGGCTAATAGCTTTAGAATACCTTCTGGTGTATGGTTTCCTATTTTGGGAAATTATTCAACTAAAAAAAGGTTCTTTATCAAGAGAATAACCTATGATTGATTTATTTAAAAATGATTCTCTTACTTTTAATTTAAAATATCTAATATGGATTTATCAAATGTGAAACTAATTGTTTCTGACATGGATGGAACATTACTTAATTCAAGAGAAGAGGTTAGTCAATTGTTTTTTAAACAGTTTCATAAACTTAAAGAGCTAGGAATTCATTTTGTAGCTGCTAGCGGCAGACAGTATAACAGTATCGCACAAAAACTTCATCCAATATTGAATGAAATTACTATTGTTGGTGAAAATGGAGGGGTCATTAAAAGACAACAAAAAACACTTCTTTTACAAACATTTGACACCAATAAAGTAATTAAATTAATTCCTGCATTGAGGAATATAAATAATACCTCTATTATTTTATGTGGGGAAAACTCAGCTTTTATTGAATCTAAAAATCAAAATTTTATTAACATGTTTCAAGAATATTATAGAAAACATGAAAAAGTAAAAGATCTAACTACCATACCAAATAAGAATCCAATTATCAAAATTGCTTTGTATCATCCAGAATCTTCAGAGGAATTTATTTATCCGTCTGTTAAGCAGTTTGAAGAAACTTTTTTATTAAAAATATCAGGTAAAAATTGGTTAGATATTTCTAACCAAAACTCAAATAAGGGCACTGCTATTAAATATCTTCAAAACGAAATGAAAATTACTCCACAGGAAACTATGGTATTTGGAGATTATCTAAATGATCTCGAAATGCTTGAGTCTGCTCACCACAGCTATGCAATGAAAAATGCTCATGAAGATGTTAAAAAAATAGCTCGTTTTATGACGGATAGTCATAATAGTTTTGGTGTTGAAAAAATTATACAACAGGTAATAGAATCGAAAAGAAATTAATTCTCAAAAACAACAGTACTCTGACGGTCTCTATTTACGTGTAGTTTAGTAACATCTGGCCTTGAATAATGGCCAGCCACATCAAAATTCTGGCGCTCTTGCAACACTCTAGAGAAATCTAATGTTTCATAAAATAATCCTTCTTTGTTAATTACCGGTTCCAAAATCCATTCACCATCTGGTCCTGCGATACAAGACCCTCCGTTTACAAGAGTTTCAGGAGCATTTTTTATGATTTTATCAAAATGTGGTGTATCTGTTGGAAAATCTGATTTATGCATCAAACTTGAGACAGAAATTACAAAAGAACGAGACTCTCTGGCTATAAAACGAGTAATGTCTTTGGTATTATGATCACTCCCTGGCCATACAGCTACATGTAAATTTTCTCCTTGACCATATAAGGCTGCTCTAGGTAATGGCATCCAATTTTCCCAGCAGTTTAAACCACCAACTGTAAAGTTTTTTAATGGATGAACTTGTAATCCATTCCCATCTCCTGGGGCCCAAGTTAATCGCTCATCATAGGTTGGCTGTAATTTTCTATGCACAGATTTTATCTCTCCTTCTTGATTTATATATACCAAGGAAGCGTAAATACTATGCCCTCCTCTATTTTGAGCACGTTCTATAATTCCTAGATAAACTGAAATATGATGTTCTTTTGCTAGATTACAAATAGTATCTAATTCCCCTTTTTCTATAGTAATTGAATTTTGCACGTAATGTGCATGAATTTCTTTTTGAACAGATGAATTCCATTCTGCACCATTTGTTAAACCAATCCAAAATGGATAACCTGGTAGCAAAGCCTCTCCATAAACAATTAACTCTACTTTTTCTTTAGAGGCATCTATAATTGTATTTTCTATTTTTTGAATAGTTTGTTTTTTATTTAACCAAATAGGAGAGATTTGTGCTAAAGCTACTTTAAGGAAATTAGAGTTTTTCATAATTATTTAGAGTGTTTTTTGTAATCTGCATTTAATTTATAGTTAATCTTACTACTATTCCTTCATTAGATCTAATATTAAATACTTTCTGATCTTCAAAAATCAAATACTGTCCTTTGATACCTACTAATTTCCCTGTATAACTTTTTTCTTTTGCAATATTTAGTTCCTGAAATAATTCCTGCCCTAACCGAATCATGTTTTCTTCTGTATCTATTCCCTCAATGAAATCGGCACCGGATTCTAAAGCCGCATAAGCGAATGTTCCCATATGGGATCCAACATCAAGAATTCTTTTTCCTTGGATATATTCTTGATTTTTTACCAGCAGATGGTCAAGCCTGGCATTGAGGCATTCGGGGTGATAGGGAATGGCCCATCGGTTTTTCCGGGTTTCGCGGGTCAGAAAGGGGGAATCGTCGGAAATTAGAGTTTTTTTCATTTCGAGAGAAAAAGATTATTTTTATACTTTTATGATTTTTTTTGATCCGTTTTTGAATGTAGCAGAAAAACCGGAACTATCCAATTTTA
>ERZ651776.6022-NODE-6022-length-10170-cov-92.369860_pt1 | contig 10170 bp, 10 predicted proteins | sample MGYA00514761_ERZ651776 | MGnify/ENA metagenome assembly ERZ651776 | reverse complement strand
AATCTGTGAAGTATTATTTAATACTGAAAAAACCTTTCATTTTACAATTAACGACCTTAGTAAAATAATTGAAGAAAAATTAGATGAAAAAATTTCTCTAGCAACAGTTTACAACACAGTGCATGCGTTTAAAAAAAAAGGATATTTAAAAGAAATTTCAATGAACAGCGACAAAACTTATTTTGACACCAACATCTCTCATCACCATCACTTTTTTGACAGTTCAACAAAGGAATTAATAGATTTAAGTGATGAACAAGTGGAAAAAATTAAAATTAACAAAGCTTTACCAGGAAAAAAAATAAGTTCAGTAGAAATTCTTGTTAAAGTTGAAAATGAATAATTGTCACAATAAAGGTAAAATATTTATAATTTCTTGACTACTTTTTTAGAATCATTATAAACTGCAAATAAACAAATTTTTTAAATAAGGGTAAATAATGAGCACAGAAAATTTTAAATCAAAGTCTTTTAAAGCTAATCAATTAAGCAAATGTCCTTTCACTGGAGCTGGAACTCCGGCAAAGTTTTCCGCTGGAAAAGGCCAGTCCGTAAGAGATTTTTGGCCAAATAGCTTAAATCTTAAGATTCTTAGCCAACATTCTGATTTATCAAACCCTATGGATAAGAAGTTTAAATATTCTAAAGAATTTAAAAAACTTAATTATAAAGCACTTAAAAAAGATTTAAAAAAATTAATGACTGATTCTCAGGACTGGTGGCCAGCCGATTATGGTCATTATGGACCTTTGTTTATCAGATTAGCTTGGCACGCTGCAGGTACTTATAGGACAGGCGATGGCAGAGGTGGAGCAGGAACAGGTAACCAAAGATTTGCACCGCTTAATTCTTGGCCTGATAACGTAAATTTAGATAAAGCAAGATTACTTTTGTGGCCAATTAAAAAAAAATATGGGAATAAAATTTCATGGGCAGATTTATTTATTTTAGTAGGTAATGTTGCATTAGATTCAATGGGATTTAAGACTTTTGGATTTGGCGCAGGTAGAACGGATATTTGGGAACCAGAGGACGATATTTACTGGGGATCAGAAAAAGAAATGTTAGGTGTAGAAAGATACACTAAAGAGAGAGATTTAGAACAACCGTTAGGCGCCTCACATATGGGTTTAATATATGTAAATCCACAAGGTCCTGATGCAAATCCAGATCCAAAACTTGCAGCACATGACATCAGAGAAACATTTGGAAGAATGGCTATGAATGATTATGAAACTGCTGCGTTAGTGGCTGGTGGACATACATTTGGAAAATCACATGGTGCAGCATCTGAGTCATACAAAGGTCCTGACCCTGAAGCATCAAGACTCCAAGATCAATCGACTGGATGGAACAGTGGATATAAATCTGGAAAAGGTGTTGATACAATTAGCAGTGGTATTGAAGGTGCCTGGACTCAAAATCCAATTCAATGGGATATGGGCTATTTAGATTGTCTTTATGATCATGAATGGGAGCTTACGAAAAGTCCTGCTGGTGCACATCAATGGACACCAAAGAAAAATGGACAGAAAATTAAAATGGTCCCTGATGCACATGCTAAGAGTGTTTATCATCCACCAATGATGCAAACAACTGACATATCAATGAAAGTTGATCCAAGTTATGGACCTATTACTAAACATTTTCATAAAAATCCTGAAGAGTTTCACGACGCGTTTGCAAGAGCGTGGTTTAAATTAACTCACAGAGATATGGGACCAAGAGTTTGTTATCTTGGAGCTGATGTTCCAAAAGAACAATTAATTTGGCAGGATCCAATTGATAAACCAAAATACAAATTAAAAACAAAAGATATTAATGATTTGAAAACTAAAATTTCAAAATCAAAGTTATCAGTTTCTGATTTAGTTTCTACCGCTTGGGCTTCAGCTTCTACATTTAGAGGATCTGATAAAAGAGGTGGAGCTAATGGTGCAAGAATAATGTTGGAACCTCAAAAAAACTGGAAAGTTAATAATCCAAAAAAATTATCAAAAATAATAACAGCTTTAACTAAGATTAAAGATAAATTTGATACTAAAAATAAGTCTGTTTCTATGGCTGATCTAATTGTTTTGGGTGGTAATGTTGGTATTGAGATAGCTGCAAAAAAAGCTGGTCATAAAGTAAAAGTTCCATTTTCAGCTGGTAGAGGCGATGCTAGACAAGACCAGACAGATGTTAATTCATTTGGTTTGCTAGAACCTAAAGCAGACGGTTTTAGAAATTATTTAAATGGTGATGCATCGATTGTTTCTGCAGAAGAGAAATTGATCGATAAAGCTCAGTTAATGGGTTTAACTGCACCAGAAATGACAGTACTTGTAGGTGGAATGAGAGTTTTAGATACTAACTATGATGGCTCAAAACACGGTGTATTTACAAATAAACCTGGTTCACTAACCAACGATTATTTTACTAATTTGCTTGATATGAATATTACATGGAAAGAAGAAAATGAATTTGAGAAAACTTTTTTAGGAAAAGATAGAAAAACAGAAAATGTTAAATGGAAAGCTACAAGAGTTGATTTGATTTTTGGATCAAACTCTCAACTTAGAGCTTTAGCTGAAGTTTATGCATGTTCAGATTCAAGTGGTAAATTTGTTAATGATTTTGTTTCAGCATGGGTTAAAGTGATGAATTCAGACAGATTTGATTTAAAGTTAAACTAGATTTTTAATAAGAAAAACATTCTTTATGGCAACAGTAAATTTTGATGATTTTCATCAGGTTCAAAATCTTGAATTTGATATTTTAAAGCTTAAAAAAGATTTAGATAAAGTATTAAAAGATAAAAAATTTAATTCTCCAGGAGTTACGCATTTTGGAGCAATACCTATTAACCAAATCCCAAATGATAAAAACTCTATAGAAGGAAACAATATAAGAGGTAGATACTGGACTATTGCAGATGAAACTGGAAAAGAAGTTTCAAGAGATATTGATATAGATGAGAGTAAATATACGCAACTAGTTCCTGAGTTTGAAAAAACTTACTTTAAGCATGTATTTGAAACATTAAGTAGAAAATTTAAGTTAGGAAGAGTAAGGCTTCTTTTAAAGGAGCCAAGATCAACTTTGAGTTGGCATAAAGATCCTGAATGTAGACTGCATATACCGATTATTACAAATAAAGGGTGTTCAATGGTTATAGAGAATGTTGCAAAACATCTTCCAGCTGATGGAAAAGTGTGGATAACAAATAATACAAAATATCATAATTTTTTTAATGGGGGTGAACAAGCTAGAATTCACATAGTTGCTTGTTTATTAGAGGATCCGTTTAATTAATAGATCCCCATACATTCTGGTTATTAACCCATCCTGAATAATCCCCAGTTTTTATATTACACCAAGTATTTTCACATTTTTTGATAATAAGTAATCTTCCTTTTTCTAAACGAGCGATAGGTTTAGAAAAATATGATGCTTTTTTAAATAAAATTTTGTCTTCCAAGATAATGATTGAATTAGATTTTTTAATTTGAGAAACATGAATCCATCCACTATTATTTTTTAGATCAACTATTCTTCTAAAGTTTTCTTTTTGGTCAATCTGTTTTACGGGTAGATTTATTTTCTCATAAATGTATTTAATCTCAGACTCAAAGCTTGGTCCATATCTGACATTTACTTTATTCTTCTTTAAAGAGAGGAATTTTTCTTCAGCATTTAAAGATTGAATATTTGTAATTAATAAACATAAAAATAAAATAATTATTTTTTTTTTCATTTACAAAAACAAAATTTTCTTTTTTTTAATTTAACTTTTCTAAAGTTTAGATTAAGTAAGTCCATGATTAAAATATGACCATCAAGGTTTTGCCCAATATTTAAAACTTTTTTTAAAACTTCGTTAGCTTGGATAGTTCCAACTATACCAGCAACAGTACCAAGTACACCTTCTGCCTCACAGTTTAATAAGTCATCTGAAATTTGGTCTTCTTGAAAAAAACATCTTAAACAAGGAATTTTTTTATTTTTAAAATCAAAAGTAAATACATGTCCATCAAATTTGCTAATTGCACCAGTGATAAGAGTTTTTTTAAATCTTAAGCAAAAATCATTTAATAAAAATTTTGTTGAAAAATTATCAGAACCATCAACAATATAATTGTAATCTTTAATAATTTTTATGAAATTTTTTTTATTTAATCTCATTTTATAAGTTTTTATTTTTGTATTTGGATTTATTTTCTTTATTTTATCTTTTGCTATTTGAACTTTAAATTTACCAATATCATTTGTGTTATAAAGGCTTTGTCTGTGTAAATTAGAGAGTGAAATTTTATCATGATCTATAATTCCAATTGTCCCAACACCAGCTCTAGATAAAAATTCAGCAACAGGACATCCAAGCCCTCCAGCTCCAACGATTAATACCTTTGCGTTTAAAATTTTTTTTTGTCCTAGAGCGCCAATATCTTTAAGAACAATTTGTCTAGAATATCGTTCAATAGAATGTTTATTTAATGGGTTGCTCATTTTCCTGTTGAGCCAAACCCACCTTCGCCACGAATTGAATCGGGTAAATTATCTGCTTCTTCTAATTCCATTTTAACAACAGGTGTTAAGATCATTTGTGCAATCCTATCTTTATTATTAATCAAAAAATCTTCTTTACCGTGATTAAAAAGAATAACCTTAATTTCCCCTCTATAATCGCTATCGATAGTTCCAGGTGTGTTTAAAACAGTTATGTGGTTCTTTGCGGCGAGACCTGAACGTGGACGTATCTGCACCTCATAATCCTTTGAAAATGCCATAGAAAGTCCTGTTGGGACCAAATAAGAGGTATTAGGAGGAATTTTAATTGGCTCCTTTATAAATGCCATGAGGTCCATACCCGATGCACCTGAGGTTTTATATGATGGTAATTCTACTTCAGGATTTAGTTTTTTAATTAATACTTTTGCCACTGAGTTTTAATTTAATTGCTGAATAACTCTATCAACTATTTCTTCAGAAATAGCAGACTTTTGTTTTAAGCTAAGTTTTTCGTCTTTGATTTCATCATCTTTGTAAAAAATCGAAACTTCATTAAAATCAGAGTCAAATCCAATAGATTTATTCGACACATCATTTGCAACTACCCAATCACAATTTTTTTCAACTAATTTTTTTTTTGCATTTGTTTCAATTTCATTTGTTTCTGCTGCAAAACCAATAACTAGTTTTGGTCTTAAAGAATTGTGTTTTGAAACATAGTTTAGAATATCAATGTTTTTTTCAAGTTCTAAATTTAAATTTTCATTCTTTTTTATTTTTTCACTTTTTATTTCCTTCACTTTAAAATCAGCAACTGCTGCTGAAAAGATAGCAACATCAGCAGGTAAGTTTTTTTTTGTAGCTTGCAACATTTCTTGTGCTGTTTCTACTTTTATCAAATTTATATTTTCTCCAATAGGAAGGTTGGTTGGTCCAGAAATAAGCGTTGTCTGAAAACCTTTTTTTGCAAATGCATTAGCTAAAGCATAGCCCTGTTTGCCCGAAGATTTATTAGTAATAAATCTAACAGGATCGATATATTCATTTGTTGGTCCAGCAGTTATCAAGGCCTTAAATTTATTATTATTTGTTACGGAGTTAAAATAAATATTAATTTCTTCAATAATACTTTTTGGCTCAGTCATTTTACCTTCTCCAAACTCACCACAAGCCATATCACCAATTTCAGGACCAATTACTTTATAACCAAATGACCTTAATTTATTTAAATTTTCTCTAGTAGATGGATGTTCCCACATTCTAACATTCATAGCAGGAACTAGAAAAACATCTTTATCAGATGCTAGAATTACAGTTGAAGCTAGATCATCTGAAGATCCTACACTTAATTTTGATATAGTATTTGCTGTTGCTGGAGCCACAAGAATTAAATCAGCCCATCTAGACAATGATATATGGTCCATTTCAGCTTCATTTTCAGCATTAAATAGGTCGTCATAAACCTTTTCTTGAGTAAGTGAGGCTACTGATAAAGGAGTTACAAACTCTTTAGCACTTTTGGTAAGGATTGTTTTAATTTCTGAGCCTTGTTTTTTAAACAATCTAATCAGCTCCAAACTTTTATAGGCTGATATACCCCCACATATTATTAATAGTATTTTTTTACCTGTTAAATTTTTCATTGAAGAATTAAAATACTACTAGACCAAAAATTACAAGCAGTAATAAACCAATAATAGATTGATTTCTAAACGCTATCATTTCTGATTTTTTTTCATTTAAAGCTGTAAAGGAGTTAGAATTTTGAGGTATTTGACCACTTGCTAAAAATGTTAAAGCTTGATTTGCTTTATCCATTATTTCTGGAAAATCAGGCAATCTTTTAATTACTTCAGTGGTGCTTTTTAAACCTTCATTCAATGTATTTATTGGATCTTTTGTTTCTCTTAACCAACTTTCTAAAACTGGTTTTGATGTATCCCATATATTAGTATCTGGATTAAGTTTTCTTGCAACACCCTCAACAACCACCATTGTTTTCTGCAGCATTAGTAATTGAGGTTGTGTTTGCATATTAAATTTTTCAGTAACATCAAAAAGTTGTTTTAATAATTTTCCCCCTGAAATATCTTTGACAGATTGACCAAAAATGGGCTCACCAATTGATCTCAAAGCTTGAGCCAAATCATTAACTGGTACATCTTTTGGAACGAGGCCGGCAACTAAATGCACTTCAGCTACTTTTTTATAATCTCGCTGAATAAAACCAAAGAGAATTTCTGCCAAAAATCTTTTACTTAGATTGTCTAATCTTCCCATAATACCAAAATCAATAGGAACAATTTGACCATTATTATCAATGAATATATTGCCTTGATGCATATCTGCATGGAAGAAACCATCTCTAACAGCATGTCTTAAAAAATGCTGAATTATATCTGATGCGATTTGCTTGGTATCAATATTTCTTTTTTGTAAGTCTTCCGTTTCACGAATTGAAACACCATCGACCCAATCAAGTGTCATCACATTTTCACTTGTGAAGTTCCAATAAATTATTGGTACTCTAAAACCTGCATCATTCTTTGTATTTTCAGCATATTCATTTGCTGCCGCTGCTTCAAACCTCAAATCCATTTCTAGATTTGTTATCTCTTTAAGTAAAAATACAACTTCCATCAACTTAAGTCTTTTTGTTTTTTTGATGAAGGACTCAATAAGGAAAGCAAAAAGCATTAATGCATCTATTTCTTCATTAAAAGTTTTTTTAATATCTGGTCTTAAAATTTTGATAGCTACATCTTTTATAGTTCCATTGTCATCAATTTTAGCTTTATGTACTTGTGCAATTGATGCAGCAGCAACAGGTTCACTCAAGTCAATTATTGAGTTAAATGTTTCATCTCCCAAGTCTTTTTTAATTATTGCTTTTGCTTCTGTTAAAGAAAATGGAGGCAATCTATCTTGCAAGCCTTCTAATTGCTTGGCTAACTCTTCTCCAATAATATCAGGTCTAGTAACTAAAAATTGTCCAAGTTTAATAAAAGTAGTTCCCATTGATTGAAGAGATTTAGATAATTTTTCTCCTTCATTTTCATTTAAGTTATTTTTTCCAGAACTAGAAAAAGAGAAAGACAATATTTGAAATAAAATTGTAATTGCTAATGGTGGTTTTTTGAATTTTGAAACTATATTCAAAACATCTGATTTAGCTAATTTTCTTCCTAATTTGTAAAGAGTAAATAATTTTTTAATCATTATACCTTCCAACCAGAATGAATTGCAACAATGCCACCTGATAAATTTCTGTAACTACAATTTATGAAATTATTTCTTTTCATCAGATCAATTAGCTCTTCTTGATTAATAAATTCTTCAATACTTTTAACCAGGTATTCATAAGGTTCTTTTTTACCAATAACAGCCTTACCAACTAAAGGAATTAGTTTTGAATAATTCTTATAAATAAAATCTAAATTAGAATTTTGAATTTTTGAAAATTCTAAACATAAGAAGCGCCCACCAGGTTTTAATACTCGATGTGCTTCTGCAAGTGTTTTATGTAGATTTTTTGTATTTCTAAGTCCAAAACTGATTGTATAATAATCACAGGAGCTATCTTTAATTGGAAGCTTTTCTGCAGGAGCAATCAACCAATCAATATTTTTATAAGTTTTTAATTTTTCCTTACCTTTGCTTATCATTCCAGAATTGGGATCCACACAATAAATTTTACAATTTTCATCAGTTAGATCTAAAAAAAGTTTACCTAAGTCTCCAGTCCCACAAGCAACATCAACTAGAATTTTATCTTTTGATGGGTTCATCCAGCTCATCAAATTTCTTTTCCATATCCGATGAATGCCCAATGACATAAAATCATTCATTAAATCATATTTGTCATAAACATTGTCAAATACATTTTGAACCAATCCTTTTTTATTTTGGAGATATTGTTGCATATAAAATTTATTATTTACTGCTAATATAGTATCAAATGCCAGAATTACCAGAAGTAGAAATAGTCAAACAATCATTATCAAAAAAAATAGAACAAAAAAGAATAAAAAAAGTAATAATTAAAAACAGAAATTTAAGGTTTAAAATTCCATTAAAATTTGAAAAATTATTAGAACAAAAAAAGATTAAAAAGGTTACTAGGTTTTCAAAATATCTAATTCTTAATTTTAATGATAATTCTTTTTGTTTAATTCACTTAGGTATGTCAGGAACCATTCATCTAATTAATAAACATATTATAAATAAATTTACCAATACTAGTTTCTATAATTCACCAGAATTGCCAAAGAAACACAATCATGTTGAAATCCAGTTTAATGATATGAGTGTTATTTATAATGACCCAAGAAGATTTGGATTTTTTAGGTTTATTGATAATCCCAAAGAATTAAAAAAAAGATTTAATCATTTGGGTCCAGAACCTTTTTTTTTAAGTTTTAATTTAAAATACCTTCTAAATTTTTTTATAAATAAAAAAAAAGATATAAAAAGTTTTCTATTGGATCAAAAATTTGTCTCTGGCATAGGTAACATTTATGCAAGCGAAATTTTATTTTTATGTAAAATAAATCCCAAGACATATGCGATGAAATTATCGAAAAATGATTGTAAAAAAATCATTTATTATTCAAAAAGTGTACTTAAAAAAGCTATTGAAAAAGGTGGATCAAGTATTCGAGATTTTAAAAATACAGAAGGAAAAAATGGCAGTTTTCAAAAAGAGTTTAAAGTATATCAAAGAGAGAACCAGGGCTGCTCAAGAAAAAATTGTCATGGTAAAATTAAGAAAATATTTATATCGAATAGATCAACTTTCTTCTGCAATATTTGCCAAAAATAAGCAATTATTCTATTGACCAGTATAAATTCTCAAGCTATACCACTGCGCTTATGGCAAACACAAAATCAGCAATTAAAACAATTAGAAGAATTGCTAAACAAACATTGGTGAATAAGGCTCGTAAAAGCAAATACAGAAATGCTATAAAAAAAATGAGTTTACTTCTAGTAGAAAAGAAAAAAGATGAAGCTCTAAAATTCTTGCCAAAGTTGAACTCTGAATTAATGAAAGTTGCAAAAACTGGAATTATAAAGAAAGCAAATGCCTCAAGAAACATTTCAAGAATAACTAAGAAAATTTCAGCTTTATAATCAAATATATACAGCGATTTTAAATTTCAACTAATAATACTTACATCATATAAGAAATCTTATTTTTAGATTAACCATATATAGATTTAGTAAAATAATACGAAACATAATTTATAAATCACACACTCATAGATTTTAAATTTGTAAAACTTAATCGTTCAATCAAACAGCACTGTGGCAAAATAATTTCTAAAATTGAAAACAGACCACTTCTTGGTTGTAATTACATCAGCATTAGAAAGAATATTCCCGCTAGAAATGAATCACCTGTAGATTTTATTTATTTTTATTTTTACTAAATTATTTATTGCAAATATAAATTTTATTTATTTTTGCTTTTACAAAATTATTTATTGCAAAAAAATGATTTTGCTTCTAACTAACTTTATTCCTACAAATTTTATGACAAGCAACAAATCAACACAAAGTACAAAAGATGTATCTTCTGAAGCTTTAGACTGGGTTGTAATTCAAAAGGATATGAAAAATAAGCTAGGTAGCGATATATATGAAAGCTGGCTTAGAAAGATAGACTTTGTTGAA
>ERZ651776.6018-NODE-6018-length-10175-cov-2.316201_pt1 | contig 10175 bp, 10 predicted proteins | sample MGYA00514761_ERZ651776 | MGnify/ENA metagenome assembly ERZ651776 | reverse complement strand
TAGGCGTCATCATTGTTGGTGAACAACAGAACCTGGTGCCCCGGCGCGGCGCCGAACCGGTTCACATAGGCGCGCGCCGACGATGACAGCATGATCCCCGGGCGATCGTTGTCGGCGAAGACCAACGGACGCTCGATCGCGCCGGTCGCGGTCACGATCTGCTTGGCGCGCACACGCCACAGGCGGTGGCGCGGCCCGTCAGCGTCAGGCGCGTGATCGGTAAGGCGCTCGTAAGCCAGCGCGTAGCCGTGGTCATAGACACCTGCCCCCATGCACCGCGCCACAACTGTAACGTTCTCCATCGCCTCAAGGGCTTGTAGGGTCTCGCTTACCCAAGCATCCGCATCCAACCCGTCAATCTGCGCGTGATCCACAGGCGCACGTCCGCCCCAACAGGCGTTCTGTTCCACGAGCAAGACCCGCGCTCCGGCGCGACCCGCCGCCAATGCAGCCGACAGGCCGGCAATACCGCCCCCTACAACCATGACATCCACATGGGCATAGAAATGTTCGTACACATCCGCATCGCGGTCCTTGGGCGCGCGACCCAACCCCGCCGCATGACGGATCATCGGCTCATAGACGTGTTTCCAAAGAGGGCGCGGATGGATGAACATCTTGTAATAGAAACCTGCCGGCATGAAGCGCGCCAGTTTTGCGTTCACCGCCCCGACATCGAATTCCAAAGACGGCCAATGGTTCTGCGATGTCGCCCTAAGCCCCTCGAATACTTCTTGCGTGGTCACCCGCTGGTTGGGTTCAAACCGTCCCCCCACCCCAAGGTTCACCAGCCCGTTCGGCTCTTCCGCCCCGCTGGCGACAATCCCGCGCGGACGGTGGTATTTGAACGACCGCCCGACCAGCAACTGGTCATTGGCGATCAGCGCGGATGCCAGCGTATCGCCCTCAAACCCGTGCATGGTCTTGCCGTTAAACTGGAACGTCACAGCTGCATCGCGGTTTACCAACCGCCCGCCTGTTTTCAAACGTGTGCTCATGCTGCACCCCCGAATTCGCGCCAGCTCCACCCGGGCCGCTTGGCTGTGATCTTGTCCACCAGTTCTTTGGGCGGCTCCAATGTCTGCGCTTTGTAGGTGCCAAACACCTCCAACGTCATCGTACAACGCGCCGCATGAAACCACTTGCCGCAGCCGTGGGAGTGCCGCCAGCGTTCGAAATGCACGCCCTTGGGGTTCTGGCGCACGAACAGATAGCTCTCGAATTCATCAGCCGAGCTGTCTGGCCCATGACGTTTCAGATGCGCCTCTCCGCCTGCATGCAATTCGGTTTCGTCGGCGTTCACCCCGCAATAGGGGCATTCCAGAATCAGCATGGGCAGATCTCCGTGATGGATCGGTGTGGTGCGGTCACAGCAGACAACGCGCACAAACGGGCAAGGGAAATCCCCTGCCCGATTGGCGTCTGTCTGTAAGTGGTGGTCGTGTTATTCGCTAGCCGCTGGCGCGGCTTCAACCGGAGCCGCATTGGTGTCCTCCGGCACGCCCGCCCCGCCAAAGACGGCAAAGAGCACGACAAGCACAATGACGCTGCCGATAAGGACAAGCCCCAGCCCGCCAATGCTTGCCCCGCTGTCGCGCGGGATACGGTGCGACCGGTCCGGCGCAGGTTTAGAGAAATCATATTCAGCCATGTCTGGTCCTCCTGTTTCTGGCGTTTTGGGACCCCCGGAAAGGAAAACGCCGACAAAATGGCCCGAGAGCGCGAAGCGCGGCAGGGTATTTTGGCGACAGTCATGTCCCGAAACGCCTTTGGTGCGACCACCCTCGCAGGATTGTTGGCTGTGGGAACATAGGCGGAAATCGCCGGACAGTTTGGGCGGCGAGTGGCCGGAACCACGGTCGTGGCTCGGCCTTTATCTGCCACCTCGGCCAACATCGCACTCCGGCGCGAACGCGCCCGGCCTGACCTCCCCCCCGGGAGGGCCGAGTAGGCTTCAAGTGCAGCACACGCTAACACGTTACTATCATGACTACCTAGACGGGACATACGAGCCCCCCGCAATTCAAGAGGTTGATAGGGATATCACCAAATGCCCAGACAAGTGCGCCCATAGCTATACATTTGCCCTGTGCACCCAATGCGTGGCGCGCCTCAGAAAAGCGCTGCCAATACTTCTTACGCGCTGCTTCAACTGCGGGTCTTGTCTTCAAGAATGCCTCTGAAGTCAGCCGACGAGTGGCCTCTTCTGGAACTCCGCGCGCTTTGTTCATTCTTGCCGCGTATTTAGCATCAACAATTGGTTCCTGAGCTTCTTGAATTTCATCGTCCATTACTCCACGCAACCATCGCCACCATGCTTCGTTTTGTCGAAGTTCATTGAAGTAACAGAATGCTATCAGGATCGAAGCAAGCGCTCCGAAACGAGGCGTCCACACCCCATCGACACCAAATAAATCCAATGAGACTCCGGTAGAGATCATGAATCCAGTGGCTATGTAAAAATCACGGGCAGTCCGTCTTTCGACAAACTCGGAGAACCGCGAGATGATAGGTTCGCCAGCCATCAATGCGCCACCCCCGCCGCGACGCTTTCATCAATGAACTTCCCTTCCCTGAACCGGTACATGGAAAACTCGTCCGTCAGCGGGGACGCGCCCTTGGCCATCAGTTCTGCCATGGCAAACCCAGACCCCGGAATGGCCTTAAAGCCGCCAGTGCCCCAGCCGCAGTTCACGAACACGCCCTCGACGGGTGTTTTCGACAGGATCGGAGAGCGGTCCCCCGTTACATCCACGATCCCGCCCCACTGACGCAGCATTTTCAGGCGCGACAGGATCGGGAAGGTTTCGTTCAGCGCACGAACCGTTTCCTCCACATGATGAAACGACCCGCGCTGGGTGTAGTTGTTGAACCCGTCCGTGCCGCCGCCAATCACCATCTCGCCCTTGTCGGACTGGGACAGATAGCCGTGCACCGTGTTGGCCATCACAACAATATCCATGCAAGGCTTGATCGGCTCGCTCACCAGCGCCTGCAACGCAACTGATTCCATCGGCAGACGGAACCCCGCCATATCGGCCAGATGCGACGCATGCCCCGCCACAACCATCCCCAGTTTATCGCAATCAATCGCGCCCTTGGTGGTGTCAACGCCGACGACCTTACCGCCCTCGGAGCGCACGCCAGTCACCTCACACTGCTGGATGATATCCATGCCCATGTCGCTGCACGCCCGCGCGTAGCCCCACGCCACCGCATCATGGCGCGCCGTGCCGCCCCGCGCCTGCCACAGCCCGCCCAGAACCGGATAGCGCGGCCCCTCGATGTTCATGATCGGACAGAGTTCTTTCACCCGTGCCGGATTAATCCATTCGGTCGTCACCCCCTGCAACGCGTTTGCGTGGGCCGTGCGTTGATAGCCGCGCACCTCGTGATGGGTCTGCGCCAGCATGATGACGCCACGGGGCGAGAACATGACGTTATAATTCAGATCCTGCGACATCGTCTCATAGAGGCTGCGCGACTTCTCATAAAGCGCCGCAGACGGGTCTTGCAGGTAGTTGGACCGGATAATTGTGGTGTTGCGCCCCGTGTTGCCGCCCCCCAGCCAACCCTTTTCAATCACTGCCACATTGGTGATGCCGTAATGCTTGCCCAGATGCCATGCCGTGGCCAGCCCGTGTCCGCCTGCCCCAACGATAATCACATCGTATTTCTTCTCTGGCGTCGGGTTGCGCCAGTGACGCTCCCAGCCGCTATGAAAACGGACAGCTTCACGGGCGATGGCAAAGGCGGAAAAGCGGCGCATGTCGACTCTCCAGTCATATGATTTCTTATGTGACGTTCTGCGCTGTCCACTGAAAATGTGGATACTGCGCACGGCACTTAAGGTCACATTTGCGACAACGCGACGCTTGGGCGCAACCCTGCGCGTAATTGACCCTTTTTAACGGACCCGCAAACGACTACATCAAGCCCTATGACAAGTGACAACATCATCTTCTGGCTCGGCTACGCCCTCATGAGCGGTCTTGCAATTGCAGCCGTCCTGACCCCCATGTGGCGGGGCCGTGCCGATAACGCCGCCACGGACACCGATATCGACATCTACCGCGACCAGCTGGACGAAGTGGACCGTGACCTTGCGCGCGGCGTTCTGGATACCGTCGAAGCTGAACGCACACGCACCGAAATCTCGCGTCGCCTGCTGAACGCCGACGCAGCCGCCCGCGCCGAAACTAAAAACGCCCCGCGCGGACTGACGCGGAGTATGGCGCTTGTGCTGGGGGCGGCCCTGTTGCTTGGCACGGGCGCGCTTTATTGGACCTTGGGCGCACCGGGCTACGGTGACGTTCCGCGCGCCGAACGTTTGGCCATCGGCCAAGAACGACGCGAAAACCGACCCTCGCAAGCCGAAGCCGAAGCCGCCAATCCCGAAGACGATGCAATCGCATTTATCGCACCGGAAACCGCCGAAATTCTACAAGCGCTGCGTGGCGCAACGTTCGAGCAGCCTGATGAGATCCAAGGCTGGGCCTACCTTGCCCAGATCGAGGCCAGCGTCGGCAACATGCAACGCGCTGCACGCGCCCAAGAACGTACAATCGCCATGTTGGGTGATACAGCCAACAATAACGACTACATTCGCTTACTCGACTTTCTGGTCATCGGCACAGGCGGCTATGTCTCGCCAGAGGTGGAGCGCATCACTGTCAGCATTCTGAATGACGACCCCACCAATATTGCCGCGCTGTATTATGCAGGCCTGATGTATGCCCAGAACGACCGACCCGACCGCGCGTTCAACTTCTGGCGGCAAGTGGTTGAGACCGGCGACCGTGACGCCCTGCACTGGGGCTTTGCCGCTGGCCAGATCCGTGACGTGGCCGCACAACTGGGCGTCGACTACACCCTGCCCGACCAACGCGGCCCCAGCAACGATGACATTGCCGCCGCGCAAGATATGGCTCCTGAAGACCGCCAGGCCATGATCCAGGGCATGGTCGGACAATTGGCAGATCGCCTCGCAACAGAAGGCGGTCCGCCCCAGGACTGGGCGCGCCTGATCTCGTCCCTCGCAGTCCTGGGAGAGAACGAAACCGCCCTGACTGTCCTGAACGAAGCCGAACTCACCTTCGGCGGGGATGTGCAAGCGGTCAACCTGATCCGTCGCGCCGCGCAGGATGCGGGCCTGATCGAATGATATTCGAGGACGTCACGGATTTCGCCGCTGCGCTGCCGTCCTATGCGCCGCTGGCGGGCTTGGACCTTGGCACCAAAACCATTGGCGTGGCTGTGTCAGATGCGATGCACACCATCGCATCTCCACTGGAAACCATCCAACGGACAAAATTCGGGGCTGACGCCGCACGCCTGATGGACATCGTAAACCACCGCCGGATCGCTGGGATCGTGCTTGGCCTGCCCCGCAATATGGACGGCTCGGAAGGGCCGCGCGCGCAATCCACCCGCGCCTTTGCCCGCAATTTGGCCAAACTCACAGACTTGCCCATCGCCTATTGGGATGAACGCCTGTCCACCGTCGCCGCCGATCGCGCTATGCTTGAGGCCGACCTCTCGCGCAAGCGTCGCGCCGAACGCATCGACAATGTCGCTGCCGGTATCATACTGCAAGGCCTGCTCGACCGCCTTGGCCATATAAAAGGTGCGTCATGACCGGCAGTGACAGCGGCAAAGACGTCTGGCAGCGCAATGAGATCGAAAGCCCCTGCATCAACATCTGCGTGGTCCACCCCGAAACACGGCTCTGCACCGGGTGTCTGCGCAGCATTGATGAAATTGGCGGCTGGTCCCGCATGACACCCAGCGCACGCAAAGCGGTTATGGACGATCTCCCCAGTCGCGCGCCAGAGTTTAAAAAACGCCGTGGTGGACGCGCGGCCCGCCTTAAACGCTAACGCCCGTCTCACCTGTTGGTTTGAGTTTATTTGGCCAGATGAAGCTAAAGCGCAGCCCCCCACCTTCATCTGGCCCGAAAACTCCCCCCGGAGGGGCCATCAGCCCAACAGAACCTTACGCAGCATGTTTAGCGCCACCAGAATCAAGAACGCGCCGAACACCCGCTTTAACGGTTTTGGGTCCATCCGGTGCGCAAGCGCCGCCCCCCATGGGGCCGTGATCAATGTCATCGCGACGACAACACCGAAAGCACCGAAGTTGACAGCCCCCACGGTCAGCGGCGGCGCGACAGCGATATCGGCAAACAAGAACCCGATGACCGCGGGGATGGCGATTATTACACCATACCCGCTCGCGGTGGCGACGGCGCGGTGGATTGGAATGCCAAAAAGCGTCATTGTCGGCACACCGAACGAGCCCCCTCCGATCCCCATCAATACCGACAGAAAGCCGATAAGTGGGGATCCGATCCCCCGGAAAAGCCCGCCCGGCATCCCGTCACCCAGCCTCCATTCATTGCGCCCGAATGCCATGTATAGCCCGATAAAGATTGCCAAGCCGCCAAACAGTGCCTGCAACACGTCCGATCGCAACTGCGTCGCCACCAACACGCCGATGATTGCGCCAACCACAATGCCCGGACCCCAGCCGCGCAGGACGGTCCACTCGACAGCGCCTTTTTTATTGTGCGAATTCAAAGACCTTAATGATGTCACTATGATCGTTGCCAGTGACGTCCCCAGACATATCTGCATCAATTGCGGGCTGTCATAGCCCAGCGCCGAGAAGGCATAAAAGAACGCAGGCACCAACACGATGCCGCCACCAACGCCCAAAAGCCCGGCCAAGACACCGGCAAAGGCGCCGATCACCATCAACATCGCAACAAGCGGCAAAAGAACGGACAATTCGGGCATAGGGTTCTCCATGTGTTGCGCCAGCTTTGCCTTGAAACCGGTGCGGCAACAACCCTCAGGCTGCGGCTTGCTCCATCGCGGCAAGGGCGTCTTCCACAACGGACCAACCCGCGTCCTTGCGGTAGGCATGTTCAGACAGATGGCGTCGCCATTGTCGTGACCCCGCCTGCCCCGCAAACAGCCCCAACATATGGCGCGTCACATGGGCCAGCTTACCGCCCCCGCGCGATGTATCCGCCAGATGTGCTTCGATGTAGCTGCGCATTTGCAGCACCACGTCGACCGGATCAGGGCCAGCGCCCTCGCCCCAGATGATCTTATCCGCGCGCTGCAAAAGGTCGGTCGGATTGTGATAGGCGGCACGGCCGATCATCACCCCGTCCAGCCCTGCGTCGAGCAGGTCACGGGCGTGATCCAGCGTGGCAACGCCACCGTTGATCGAAATATGCAGATTAGGGAACAGGCCCTTCATGCGGTGCACAAGATCGTAGTCCAATGGCGGCACATCGCGGTTCTCTTTTGGTGACAGCCCCTGCAACCATGCCTTACGGGCATGGATCGTCACTCTGGTGACGCCAGCGCCGACAATGCGCGCCAGAAACTCGGGCAGCACCTCTTCAGGGTCTTGATCGTCCACGCCAATCCGGCATTTCACTGTGACCTCAGACGGTTGCGCCGCAATCATCGCCGCACAACACTCTGCCACCAAGGCAGGCTGTTTCATCAGAACAGCCCCAAACGCCCCAGATTGCACCCGATCAGACGGGCAGCCGCAGTTGAGGTTGATTTCAGGGTATCCCGCATCAGCGCCCATGCGCGCGGCCTTTGCCAACTCAACCGGATCGGACCCGCCAAGTTGTAACGCCACGGGCTGTTCGGCCGGATCATGACGCAGCAAATGCACTGCCTGCCCGCGCACCAAGGCGGGCGAGGTCACCATTTCCGTGTACAACAACGCCCGCTTTGACAGCAGCCGGTGCAAATAGCGGCAATGCCGGTCCGTCCAGTCCATCATCGGCGCGACTGATAGCATAGCTGCGCGTTCCAGTTGTCGCGGCCCCTTGGGGTCTGGTTTAACGGATTGGGTGTTCTCAGCCATGCCAATAAGTTTCCGTATATTCAGGGCCATCCCACCCCTTGGGCCGGCCAAAACATCGTATCACCCGCCCTATAAGGCAGATCAGCCAAGGCGTAAACGCGCGAAGACAACCGCCCTACCAATCAATCCCGCACCAAAACACCATCAGAAGCCACAGAGAAATTGAATCTCCTGTCAAAGGCTGCAATCCTGATCTTGTATTTAGAAATTCAAAGGAATTCAGGTGTGGCAGTTGTACCGGTGATCTTATGCGGTGGGTCCGGAACCCGCCTTTGGCCGCTGAGCCGTAAATCCTTCCCGAAACAATTCGCGCCAATCATTGGCGACACAACCTTGTTTCAGGCCGCGGCCCTGCGCCTGTCGGGAGGGGCGATTGATTTTGCACCGCCCGTGGCGATGACGGGGTCGGATTTCCGGTTTATCGTGTCCCAGCAACTGGCGCAGATCGGTATTGATCCGGCGGCCATAGTCATTGAACCGCAATCACGCAACACGGCTCCGGCTGTTTTGGCCGCTGCCCTGCACATCGCCGCAACCACACCGGACGCGACAATGCTGGTCTGCCCCGCCGATCACCTGATCCCCGATCAAGGTGCGTTTCAGGCCGCATTGGAGGTCGGGCTACAGGCCGCGCAAACAGGCCAGCTTGTGACCTTTGGCATCAAACCGGACCGCCCCGAAACCGGCTATGGCTACCTGAAACTCAACGACGGGGCGTCCGCGTCGGGCCAATCCACACCGTTGGCGGGTTTCGTTGAAAAGCCCGATCTGGAAACTGCGCAGGCCATGCTGGCAGCGGGCGGATACCTTTGGAACTCGGGCATTTTTATGTTTCAGGCCCAAGTCATCATCGACGCCTTCAAGACCCATGCGCCGGCACTTTACGACGTCGTCGCGGCCTCTGTGGCGGGCGCAAAGCCCGACCTTGATTTCCTGCGCCTTGATCCCGAAACATGGGCACAGGCCGAAGACATCTCGCTTGATTATGCCGTCATGGAAAAGGCCGACAACCTCAGCGTTGTGGCTTTTGAAAAAGACTGGTCCGACCTTGGGGATTGGAACGCCATCTGGCGCGAAACCGGTGGCGATGAAAACGGTGTTGCCACGACCGACGGTGCCCTCGCTATTGATTGTGAAAACACTCTGCTGCGGGCCGATGGGTCCAACATGCAGGTCGTGGGCATCGGGTTGTCCAATATCGTGGCCATCGCGATGAATGACGCGGTGCTGATTGCCGACAAAGATCGCGCGCAGGACGTGAAGATCGCTGTTGATACTCTCAAGGCGCGCGGCACGTCCCAGGCCACACAACTGCCCGTCGATCACCGCCCGTGGGGCTGGTTCGAAAGCCTCGTCATCGGGGACCGCTTTCAGGTGAAACGCATCCACGTCCACCCCGGCGCGGCTCTTAGCCTGCAAAGCCACCACCACCGATCCGAACACTGGATCGTGGTTGAAGGCACCGCCAAGGTCACCATTGATGAGGACGTGAAACTCGTCACCGAGAACCAGTCGGTCTATATCCCGCTGGGTGCGACCCACCGTATGGAAAACCCCGGCAAAGTGCCTATGGTGCTGATCGAGGTTCAGACCGGATCGTATTTTGGCGAAGATGACATTATCCGTTACGAAGACGTCTACGCCCGCAGCCCGGACGATTAACGCCCTAATAAAACGGACAGAATATGCCCCCCAAATTCGGCACCAGCGGGTTGCGCGGCCTTGTGACAGACCTGACGGACGACCTTGTCGCCGCCTACATCCACGCGTTCATCGCCAGTTGTGACACGGGCGGTTGCGTCCACGTGGGCCGCGATCTGCGCCCGTCGTCCCCCGATATCGCAGGTGCGGTCATCGATGCCATTCGCGCCGCGGGCCTGACAGCCATTGACCACGGCGCGCTGCCCACGCCCGCCCTCGCGCTGGCCAGCATGGCGGCAGGCCACGCTGCCGTGATGGTTACGGGAAGCCACATCCCCGCAGACCGCAACGGGCTGAAGTTCTACGTGCCTTCGGGGGAGATCGGTAAGGACGACGAACAGGCGATCCTTGCCCACCTTGATGTGCCAAAAACCGACACACCCCTTGGCCCGCTGCACCACCAAACAACCGCACTGCCCACCTACGTGGCCCGCTACGCCTCTGCGTTCGGCCCATCGGCCCTGTCCGGTCTGCGCATCGGCGTCTATGAACACAGTTCCGTCGCTCGCGACGTGCTGCATGACGTGTTGCAGGCCCTTGGGGCGGACGCGATCCCCCTCGCGCGATCAGACACCTTC
>ERZ651776.6015-NODE-6015-length-10180-cov-3.109571_pt1 | contig 10180 bp, 10 predicted proteins | sample MGYA00514761_ERZ651776 | MGnify/ENA metagenome assembly ERZ651776 | reverse complement strand
ACATAGACAACCAGTCACATATGCAAGACAGGGTCAAACTCCAATTATCTATCAACATAGACAACCATCTACATATAGAAACCCTGTAAACCAACAAGAACCTAATATAAGGAATAAACAATCTCCTTTTACATATGGTCATCCAGCAGCTGCTCAGAGTCCATTTACTTACCAGTATAGAAGTCCGTTTACATATCAAGCGACTGGACGAAGTCCGTTTACATATCAAGCGACTGGAACAACACCAGTTATATACAGTTATCAACAACCATTTCCGTATATTGCAAATGGACAACAACCTACTATTAAGAATGCACAACAACCTTATCCATTTACTAGTACACAAACATCTTCTACTCCATCTATAGCAAGTGGAAGACAACCTTACATATATGCAGCGTACACCTATCACAATACTGGTTCTACAGGGACTACAAATCCAGTTAATTCAATAGATGTTTCTTCGGGAGACCAAAATGATGCTAATGCTTATATTTGGGTTAAAACTGTAGGAAGTAATTTAGAAGTATATGTATCTGCATCCTTCGATAGTTACGCTGACTTTGCATCAACAAGTGGTAGCAGTGGTAGTATAAGTACTCAAACTAACTATAAAGTTGCAACATTGGTAGATGGAGCTGGGTATAAAGTAAGATATACAGCAGGTAGTTACTATAATATAACACAAGAAGGTGGTGAACCTACAGTAATACCATTAGTATTAGCAAGTAATGTTCCAAACTCAACCAGTACAACTGCTAGTGTTACTATAGGAACAAATTCACTTTGGGGGTCAGGGAGTGTTCATTATGTACGTTCTAGAGTTCGTGCTTTAGGTGACCCCAATTTTGTTGGAATTGGAAGTGCTGGTGCGTCTGTAAATATAAATTTATTCTTTGATAAAACAGGAGCTACAACTCTTTCATATCCAATTGGAATGCATTGTGAAACAGAATTCCCTGAAGACGATGAAGAGGAAGAGGGAGTTTAAGATATGCCTACAGGACAACAACCATACATATACCAACACCAAACTCAACAGGTAACTACTTCTCAGCATCAAGGACAATCTCCTTTTACCTATCAACATAGAAGTCCGTTTACATATCAAAGAACAGGAAGAAATCCTATTGCTAATGTATCTGCACAACAACCATTTCCGTATATTGCAAATGGACAACAACCTTATCCATATATTGCAAATGGACAAGAACCTAATATAAGGAATGCACAACAACAGTTTTTTTATCAAGACCAAGTAAATGCAAGACAACCTATTATCTATCAACATAGGTCACCACTTACATACCAAAATCCTGTTAATGCACAAACACCTATAAGTAATGTATCTGCACAACAACCTTACCCTTATATTGCAAATGGTCAAAGTCCATATATTGCTAATGCACAACAACCTTATCCATATATTGCAAATGCACAGACTCCAAGTATCGAATCTGCACAACAACCTTATCCGTATATTGCAAATGCAAGAGACCCTAGTACATATCAACATAGGTCTCCATTTACATATAGGAATCCTGTATCGGGTCAACAACCAAATATTGTAAATAAACAATCACCATTTTTCTATACAAGTACTTACCAAGTAGCGTATGCATATAGAAATCCATTTATTGCACAAGTGCAACAACCCTCAACTAGACCTATAGGCCCAGTTGCAAAAGTAAAAGGAATATACCGAAATAATAACGGAACTGTAGAGAAAGTAAACCAAGTATATGTAAATGATGGTGGTTCTTTAGAAAAAATTCATCAATCTGTACCTACTGCTCAGTTTCAGAAATAATTCTGTATAAATAGTTATATGGCTATACTTGCAAACATATTTATCGACCAAGGAACCGACTTCAGTATTACAGTAGATGTAACTGATTCTGCTGGAGATGTTTTAGACCTAACAGGATATACTTCATCTGCTCAGATTAGAAAAACTTATAGTTCTTCTTCTGTTTCTGAAACTTTCACAACTTCTATATCAGCAGCTGTTGGACAAGTCACCTTATCACTTAATGATACACAAACAACTGGTTTGGAATCAGGTAGATATGTTTATGATTTAAATGTGACAAGTACTGGTGGTATAACCACTAGAGTAGTAGAAGGTCAAGCTATTGTCACACCAGGCGTAACGAGGTAATAATATGACAATTAAAGGAACATTAAGTAGAGTAGCAACCATAGGTGGTAGAGTCCAAGGACAAGGTAATATCCGTGCAAAACAAGTTGCAATAGGTTCAGGTGGTGGAACAGATTTAACTTCAAAATCAATCAATGAACTTTCAGACGTAAACGCATCTGAAACAGATGACGGACTTTTATCATATGATGCAACAACAGATAAATGGACTACTACAACAACTTTAGACGGCGGTACTTTTTAAAATAATTTTATATGATGGGTTCGAGTGATGAGTGGTCGTCCCTACAGGAAGTAATTGTAGGAACAATAAGGGGGTTTGAAAACTATACAGCTTTTTCAGGAACCCAACACGACAATGAATTCTTACCATCCATTTATTCCGAGGTGATGGAAGGTCTACAAACATTTCAAAACCTATTAGAAAAGGAAGGTGTTACAGTCCATCGCCCTGATGGTTTTTGTTATAATGTCAGAGATTGTGCAATTGTATTGGGTGACACTATACTTGAAGTCCCAATGCAATATGAAAAGGAACAACTATATCAAAGTTCATTAACTTCAATATTTAAACAAAAGTGGTTTGATGGTATGAATTGGATATCAGCACCAAAACCAACTTGGGTAGACAATGGGTATAATGACCCTATCTTTGACGGTGCGAATATTTGTAGATTAAATGACACTTTAGTGATTGCATTAAATCACACTGCAAATGGACTTGGAAAGGATTGGTTAATACGACAGTTTCCTCATTACAATATAGAGTATACAAATCTAAATCATAACATATCTCATATCGATACAAGTATATCCCCTATTTCTTCCGATACAGTTCTTATAAATGCAAGTAGATATACAGAATCTACAATCCCAAACACATTTAAAGACTGGAATAAAATATGGATTGATAAGGATGATTTAGTGGAAGAACCTTTAATGGATGGGTTAGTATCATTTGCAAGTCCTTGGATAGGTATGAATACACTTTCTCTTAATCATAATACACTATTTGTAAATGATTGTCAAACAAAAATCATAGAAAAATTAGAACAACATAACTTCAATTGCATCCCTGTTCCACTTAAACACACTAGAGAACTTGGTGGAGGACTACATTGTTGCACTTTAGATTTGGTTAGAGGTTAATGATTGTCTAAATACTAGTACAAAAATCAAGGTGTCAATCAGTGAGACACGACCCACATAGTGAGTGGACAGGTATATAATGTAATCACGACTCGGACAGTGAAGAGTCAAAAAATATAACAATTAATTTTTATAGGAAAATAAAAATGGCAACAGTAATTCAAATTAAAAGAAGTACGGGTGTTTCTGCTCCAACGGTCTCTGATTTATCGGAAGGTGAATTAGCGTACGTTCAGGATAGAAGTAACTCAGGTGCTGGTGCGAAATTATACATCGAATCTGTAGATTCTGATAACACTACTCCACTCATCCAAGCGATTGGTGGTAAGTATTATACAGATATCTTAGGCGGTTCAGCTGCAACTCCTGCTAACTTTAAAGTTGGTAATGGTGCAACTGCAGGTGCTAGTCTTCAGTTATTAGAAGATTCAGATAACGGAAGTAATTTTGTCGCATTAAAATCTCCCGATACTTTAGCAGCGGATGTGACTTTCACATTACCTGCAACGGATGGTAGTGCTAACCAAGTTCTAGGAACAGATGGTTCAGGTGCTTTATCCTTTATATCAACAACATCTACAGTAGCAGGTGCTACTGATACAGATATCACATCCCCAGTAGCAGGACACGTACTTGTTCACGATGGTTCGGACTCTTTCGACAACGTAGCATTAAGTGGTGATGTAACTATGACATCTGCAGGTGCAGTCACAATCGCTGCTAACGCAGTTCAAGTTGGAAATATCGACTTCTTAGTAGACGAAGACAATATGGCTTCAGACTCTGCAGTCAAAGTTCCTTCTCAGCAATCTGTAAAAGCATATGTAGATTCACAAGTAACAGCACAGGACTTAGACCTTGCTGGTGATACTGGAACTGGTGCAGTCGACTTAGACTCTCAGTCAATCACATTTACTGGTGGAACTGGTGTAACAACTTCTGTTTCAGGTCAAGCAGCGACTTTCGCTATTGGTCAGGCAGTTGCAACAACATCTAACGTAACATTTAATGACGTAGACGTTGATGGAACACTTACTTCAGATGATATCACATCTACAAATATCAGTGTTGCAGGTAATGCTACAATCACTGGAAACTTAACTGTTTCAGGAACAACAACAACTGTAGATTCAACAACAGTATCAATTGCAGACCCAGTGTTTGAAATTGGTGATGACGCTTCAGATGACAACCTAGACAGAGGTATCAAATTTAAGTACAACGATGGTGCTTCTAAAGTTGGTTTCTTTGGTTTAGATGATTCAACAGGTAAGTTCGTTGCATTAAGTTCAGCAACAGATAGTTCTTCAACATTTACTGGTACTGCAATGAGTGCTGTATTCGGTGGAATTGAAGGTACTGGTCTTGCTCTATCAGGTTCAATTACTTCATTAGACGGTGCAGCTCCAACAGCTGGACAGTTAATGATTGGTAATGGTTCTAATGGAGACATGGAACTTGCAACTTTAACTGCTGGTGAAGGTATTGACGTAACTAATGCAGATGGTGCTATCACTATTGCTTCTGAAGTTGGTACTGCTTCTAACCTAGGTGCTGTTATTATTGCAGCTGCTGAAGGTATGGACGTAGCTTACTCAGGTGGAACTGCAACAATCAGTGCTGAAGACGCAACTGATTCAAACAAAGGTATTGCAAGTTTTGCTTCTGCTAACTTTACAGTATCTAGTGGTGCAGTTACAGTCACTGGTATTGACGGCGGAACATTTTAATAACGTTTAATACTAGGAGACCAAAATGGCAACAGTAATTAATTTTAAAAGAAGTTCGACTCAGAATTCAGTTCCAGCTACATCCGATTTAACATTGGGTGAAGTTGCGATTAATACCTATCATGGTAGAATGTATACTGAGAAGAACGATGGGTCAGCAGCGATTACAGAAATCGGTTCTAACCCTGCTTCTTTAACTGTTAATGATGCCTTTAGTTTCCCTACATCAGATGGTAGTTCTAATCAGATTTTGCAGACAAACGGAAGTGGAACAGTATCTTGGGCTTCACAAGCAAGTTCAGGTATTGTAATATTCACATATTCTATTGGGTCTACAACAACTACAATAACTGGGAATGACGATAGTTCAAACTCATTATTGTATAGTGCTGGTACAGAACAGGTATTCTTGAATGGTGTTAAGTTGATAGATGGTGGAACCGATTATACGGCCACTAACTCAACTACAATTACACTTGAAGAGAATGCTTTATCGGGTGATGTCATCGAAGTAGTAGCAATAACAGAAGCAGCTAACCTTGTACAAGGTTATTATACTGCAAGTAGTTATTCTGCAACGACCGCTGACCAAGTATTATCATCTAATGCAATTGCAAACAAAGGCATTAAATATGTTATAAACGCAACTCATGCCTCAGCAGGGACACACGCTGCAGAGGTTTTATTAATTAATGATGGTTCTAGTGCATACTTCGTTCAATACGGAGATGTGTATTCTAATGCATCATTGTTCAGTTTGACTGCTGATGTTGATTCAGGAAATATGAGACTTCTCGTAACTCCTGCCAACACCAACACGACAATTGATACGTTCCAAATTAGACATTCTTAAGGGGGATTGAACTATGGCTAAATCTAATGCATTTAAAATAGCAGAATTAATCCGTGTCTTTCAGTATAACACAAGTACTGATGAGATTGAAACTGAGAAAAGTACTAAGGACAAGAACAAAAAACGTGGTGACTCTACTACGACTGCAACTACAGAGTTCAGTCTAGACACATTTGCGAAAGCAGATTTCAGAGCTGCACGTTACGTTGTTGCAATGTCTAAAGGAAGTGATTTTCATTCTACTGAAATCATGTTAGTTCATGATGGAAGTGCAGTGACACTTACTCAATACGGAACATTAAAGAGTTCTGCTTTAGCAACATTTGACGCAGATATTAGTGGGAGTGACCTCAGATTGAGATGCACACCTGCGAGTGCTACGTCAACTACAATTAAATTCGAAAGAGTAGTTGTAGATGCTTAACAGTTAAAAGACAATAATCTTTTAAGGGGACTTTCGAGTCCCCTTTTTTTTATCAGTATCATTTTTGTTATAAATAGATATATGGGTACACAATCTAAATTTTTTGCAGACGTAGGTCTACAAACAACGGGAAACACTACTATTGGTGGAAACCTATCTGTAGATGGTAATCTAACTGTAAGTGGAACTAGCATGACTGTTAATTCTACTACAACATCCATTACAGACTCTATGATGGAACTTGCAAATGGAAACACTGCAAGTGATTTACTTGATATAGGTTTCTATGGAAATTATGATGATGGGTTATCTGATGGTGCATCAGAGTATACTGGATTTTTTAGAGATGCATCAGACTCAACATGGAAGTTATTTGATGGATTAGAAGTAGAACCTTCATCTACAGTTAATATAAGTGGAACTGGTTATACACTTGCAGATATGCAAGTAGGAGACTTAACTGCAACTACTTTGACTGCAACTAATGGTCTTACAGGGTCTTCTATAACATATCCTACATCAGATGGAACAAGTGGTCAAGCTATCATTACAGATGGTAGTGGTAATTTATCCTTCTCTACAGTTAGTGGTGGCTTAGATGGTGGAAGTGTTACTACGACTTCTACAAGTGCAACTAACTTAGATACATTTGCACTTAACACTACAAGAAGTGGTAAATATGAAGTATCCGTATCAGATTCAACAAGTGGAGATTACCAGTTTACAGAACTATCGGTAATACATGATGGAACCTCAGCATTCATTTCACAATATGGAACTGTATTAACAGGAAGTAGTGAACTTGCAACGTTTAGTGTAGACATTAACATAAATACATTTAGAATAAGAGTCACTTCAGCTTCTACTAATAGTACTGTATATAAATTTAAAAAGATTTTAGTAGATGTCTAAAAACCCCACTCATGAGGAGTGTGGTTCTATAAATACAAGTATAAAATTCAGTAAATCAACATTTACACATAGGACACATCAATGGCAACACAAAATACATTCGTAATTGAGTATGGTTTAACAGTTGGTTCAACAGAAATTATTTCATCAGCAGGTAAATTAGCTGCTACTGCAATATCTTTGTTAACAACAGATAACTTGACAGAAGGTTCATCTAACCAATATTTCACATCTACTCTATTCAATTCATCATTTGACACTAGATTATCAAGTGCAACTATTGACGGAGGCACCATCTAATGACTGCTAAAAACTTTAACATAAAAAATGGTCTATCGATTGCTGGAACAGAGGTTATTACTTCTGCTGGTGCAATCACAGGTGGAGCAGTAAACGAAGCAGTTGACGATAGAGTCAATTCACTATTAACAGCAGGTGCTGGTATTGGTTTATCATATGATGACAGTGCTGGAACACTTACAATTACAGGTAATGTTGGTGATATCACTGGTGTTAACGCAGGTGCTGGTTTAACAGGTACTGCAACTTCAGGTGATGCAACATTAAACGTTGGTGCTGGAACAGGTATTACTGTAAACGCAGATGACATTGCAATCGACCTTAAAGATGAAGATGACATGTTATCAGACAGTGCATCTCACGCTGCATCACAGCAGTCTATTAAAGCATACGTTGATGCAAGTATCTTAACAAAAGATAATACAGACGAGATTACAGAAGGAAGTTCAAACCTCTACTTTACTGCAGAAAGAGTTGCAGATACAGTTGGTGGAATGGTTGGTTCAAACACTGAATCAGGAATTGCAGTCACATATGACGATAGTGATAACACTTTAGACTTTGTAGTTGGAACACTTAACCAAAATACAACAGGTAGTGCAGCTACTTTAACTACTCCAAGAACTATTTCAGGTACTGCATTTGATGGTTCTGCAGACATTACTTTAACGACTGCTGGAATTACAGAAAACACAAACCTTTACTTTACAAATGAAAGAGTTGACGACAGAGTTAATTCTTTAATTGTTGCTGGAACAGGACTTACATCTACATATGACGATACTGCTGGAACACTTACACTTAACGGACAAGTTGGTGATGTGACTAGTGTAGTTGCTGGTGATGGTTTAACAGGTGGTGGAACTTCAGGTGACGTTACTTTAAACCTAGATGCGACAGTAGCAGGTGATGGACTTGCACACTCAAGTGGTGTTCTTTCCGTAACAGTAGATGACAGTTCAATCGAAACAAATTCAGACACATTAAGAATCAAAGCAACTGGTGTTACTAATGCCATGTTAGCAGGTTCTATTGCAAACAGTAAACTTGCAAATGATAGTGTAACAGTTAACTCACAAGAAGTTGACTTAGGTTCTGCTATCACATTAACGACTGCAAATGTCGGTGAGAATACAAACCTTTACTATACAGACGAAAGAGTTGACGATAGAGTTAATGCATTATTGGTTGCTGGTACTAACATAACAACATCATATGATGACAGTGCTGGAACATACACAATTAACTCTTCAGGTAAAACACAAGAAGAAATAGAAGACATCGTAAATGGATTAGTAGTTGGTGGAACAAACATCACTTCTACATATGACGATACTGCTGGAACACTTACACTTGCTGGATTATCAGACAGTGCTATCCAAGGTAAAATTACTGTAACGGATGCTGGTGGAGATGGTTCACTTGCATACAGTGGTGGAACAATTACATATACTGGCCCTAGTGCATCTGAGACAAGAGCTCATTTAAGTGCTGGAACTGGTGTAACATATAGTGGTGGTGCATTCAGTATTGGTCAGGCAGTTGCAACTTCAAGTAACGTAACGTTTGCAGACTTAGTAGTAAGTGGAAACTTAACAGTTAATGGTGCCACTTCAACAGTTAGTTCTACAAACACTACTATGACAGACTCATTAATTGAGTTAGGAAATGGAACAACTGGTACTCCTGCTGGAGACGCAGGTATTGTCATTGAAAGAGGTGATGAAAGTAACGTGTTTATGGGTTGGGACGACAGTGCATCAAGTTTTGCATTCGGAACAACTACTGCAACAGGTGCTTCAACTGGTGCTTTATCAGTAACACCAGCAGCGGTATCTACAGGTGCATTAACAATAACAAATGCATCTAACAGTGGTGGAACTGCAAGAAATGTTTACCAATCAACATCAGCTCCTACGGGTAGTGATGGTGCGGTTGGTGATTTATGGGTACTTTACTCCTAATATAGGGGTTTAGTATCTCAATAAATATCAATAATTAATGGAATAAAGTAAATGGCATCAGGTTCACAAAAAGTAAAAACACCAACAGGTTGGAATTCAACCCAAGGTGCATGGGTAAAGACTGCATCTAATACTTGGAAAGCAGTTGACCAAATTTATGTTAAAACACCTACAGGGTGGAATGATGCATCAGGTCAAGAATTAACCCAAATACCTTATCCATATATTGCTAATGCACAAGAACCAAACATAAGGGATGCACAACAACCATATCCTTATATTGCTAATGCTCAGGAACCTAACATAAGGGATGCACAACAACCTTATCCTTATATTGCTAATGCACAACAACCAAACATAAGGGATGCACAACAACCATATCCTTATATTGCTAATGCAAGACAACCTAGTACGTATCAACATAGGTCACCATTTACTTACAGAAACCCAAGTAATGCAAGACAACCTAGTACGTATCAACATAGAAGTCCTTTTACGTATCAAAGAACTGGTCAAACACCTTTCACATATCAATACAGAAGTCCTTTTACATATGCAAGACAAGGTCAAACACCTTTCACATATCAATATAGGTCACCTAGTACGTATGCAAGACAAGGTCAATCACCATTTACGTATAACTTTAGGTCACCTTCTACATATGCAAGACAGGGACAAACACCATTT
>ERZ651776.6011-NODE-6011-length-10183-cov-4.714031_pt1 | contig 10183 bp, 13 predicted proteins | sample MGYA00514761_ERZ651776 | MGnify/ENA metagenome assembly ERZ651776 | reverse complement strand
CCCTACTCCCTACTCCCTACTCCCGAATCCCTACTCCCTACTCCCTACTCCCTACTTCCTATCGAATGCCATACATATTGTAAATTTTTGTTTGTTTCAAATAAACTTCAAGAGATTTATACAATGTACTCATCACCCAAGTCCCTCCTAACGCTTCACACAAATTTCAATATGTATGCTACCAAACCGTTCACTCCCCAACCTTGTCACGGCCTACCACACGCTCACTTTTCCACAGCTGCCCCTACAAAAAATAGCCCCCTGGTTGCGCAAGCTTTAGCCACAACCTTGCTCACGGCCCCGCTACCACAGAAAAACACTTGAGTCCTATCGTCTTTCGTTTCAAGAATGCTAGTCCTGATATTGACACGACTAGCGAGGAGTATGAAAAAAAAAATCAAATGAATGGGTTTCGTTAGTTTAAGTGAAGCGATTCTAAATTTTTGTTGACTTTCCGATCTCTTACCTGAACATAATTCCGCTCTCAGCAGGATCAATGGCTTCGTCAAATTCGTAATCCTCATCTTGACGGGTAAGGGCACAGGTCAAGAACAGGTTTGGCACCATGTGAGCAGTCAGAGTGTTTGTGACGTATTGCAGTAAAGGGAGCGACCAGGACGAATAAATAATGTCAACTGGTTTTTTCAGCTCGATTTTGTTGCGAAGAATGCAGCTGAAGGTGTCGATCGCCAAACCCGCACCGGCACCAGTGCAAATTACTAAGATTGGAGGCCCATCATTCATCTCAAGGCTCTGCTGTAAGCGACCATACTCGGACATGTAGGGCCCCTGAACATTCATTTCAATTGTTCTTGTGTCCCCGTAGTTGTCACGAAAATTACCAGACTCGGCCCAAATCATCGTTTCGGGTTCATGTTGAAAAGAAGCAAAAGTGGTGCAACCACTGCAAGAACCACAATCCGCTTCATCATGAGTCTTGCATACTCGCACAAGTGCGATTTGGTCAAACGCAATGGAGTAGCCCTGCACCGAACTATGCCTGGAATTGGCCTTGCGAAATACCACAAAATCATTTGTCCGACGTCGTTCGAGCACCAGTTTCGCTTTTGCCTCCCCCCCTTCAGCTGCAACCAAATCGTCATCGTCATTGCCGCCGGTTTCCAGTGCGTCCAAGACACCCGGATGGTCGATCTTGATCGAGTCGCGGATGGTAGTATCGTCACCGACGCTGCTGAGTATTGTGGAGCCGCGGTGCCCTCCATCCTGACCGGCTAACTTGACAGATTCACGGAGAGTGTCATCCCCCATGGAGAACCTCTTCACAGTGTCGGAATTGCGGTGCCTTGGGTCCGAATATGATTCCTGCCAAACTTTCTGAAAATCATTTTGATTGAATTTCTCGTTGTTGTGCCCTTTGTCGTCAATTTTTTCTCTGATCACGTCCCAATCTGCAACACGAAATTTGTGACCAGGCCATGCCGGATCGTCAACCGAAAAGGGACGTTCGATAATGGGATAAGGCGCACTGTCGCCATCTGGCGCACTGTCGCCGCCGTCACCTGAATCTACGATTTCCCCGTTCGAGGCGCAGGTGTAGGGATGATAATACTCCAAAAAACGAGAGCCGCTGGTTTTAAGTCTGTACACATCGCATAAACGTCTCTTTGGTAAGATCGCTGCGTCCGGCTGCTTCCAAAGGAGAACCTGGTAGTTCTCATCGAGGTTTATGCGTATGAATTTTTGCCTCTTATTCACCCGATACCAAATCAAGCCAGCTACGCGATCAACTATATACCATAACAAAAAGGGTGAATTAACAAGCCATACATGCGGGTGCGTTCGCCTCCTCCAAGCATCGATGAAATACCCCATCGCAATCCCGACGTGCAACCACATCGCAATGGAGTAGTTGGCATTCAGGACCCGAATGCTACGAGAGACTGGGAAAAGAATACAAAATATCAACGTCATCCACGCCAGCCGCCAAACATCGTCGACCCCCCAGTTTGCTGTCTGATTCGTGACGTCAACTTGACTCGCACCGAGGGAGACCTGTGCAGGCCAGGAGAGCCCATTTATCGTCACCATCACATTCGTGTAGCCGTCGAAAATGGAAGGCAGAAACAGCGACCACACGTGGACCACAGTACATATCCCCGCTATCCAACCAAAAATAGCGTGGAGATATAAGTTATCTTCTTTCACGTTCCAGAAGAAGGATCGAGTACGAGTGTTCCAAGCAGCAAGGAAATTAAAGCTGCAGTGACACATTGTGAGAAAATTGAAAATGAGAGTCGTGATGATAACCCTCCCTGAGATGCGAGAAAGGGCGTCATAAACTTTTACAGACGTTGGCCCTGGTTTCAGACACCAGTCTCCGCCTACTGCTTGCGGCAACTGACCAGAATACTGGTCGAAGTCCTCTTGGGTTCCACAGAAATAATCATTTCCGCAGCTGCTGCTCAGAACATCGTCTCCACTTGACGATGTCTTGTATTTCTCGCATCCCTTCCATCCTTTCACAATTGAGTACCCTTGTCGCGGTGACCAGTTTGTCGTAAAACGGTCAATAACTGCAATAATGGTGATGACGGTGTAAGTCAACAGCATCAGCATTCGATATTTTGCGTTACACAGCCGCCTCCAGATACGCATGGATTCATGGTTGTAGTTGGTGTCACTTTCGGTGACCCTGTCGGTGAAATTGGGGGGGGAGGGGGGGGGGGGGGGGGGTCGGTGGGCTTCTGCTCGTCCTCTTCTTTGAGGAAGGAATGCACATGGCTTGGCCTTTCCGAAAAAGAGACTCTCCCTGCAATTGACCTTCTGGTAGACATCAGCTGAGAATAGTTAGCGAAAACAGAAATACTGCTGAGAATTGTTAGCGAAAACAGGAAATACGGCTCTCTTTAAATTTTCCGCGATGAAAAAAATTCGGAAATAATTCATACGACACAGACGGAGCCCCCCACTATGAATTTCTTGTCTCTTGTCGTGTTTTGTTGTCAGGTGCTGACATTTGGTGCGGCGTCAATAGGCTGTTTTGGCTACTACATCAAAGCTACCGTGGTTTCAGAGTTTTTTTATCTCAGCATTACGGATACCCTCTGGCAAGGTTCGGTAGGCAACGCAAAGGTCAAGGCTGTAAAAGCATTCATCATGATTGGCTTTATCTTGGCTGCCATTGCGGGAGTGTTTGGCATCATTATCCTTCTAAGCGGGTGTTCTTTTCGAGATGGTCCGCGAAAGAGGTCTGCTAAGATTTGCGGCATCTGTGACATGCTCATTGGATTTTCCTTTACGATATCTTCAATCCTCTGGATCGTTTATGTACAGAGTGATGCGGGAGACGCTCCCAGCTTTACTGAACTTTATTCGAATCCAGGTTTCATATCTTCTATTATTGCAGCGACGCTCTCCAGCATTTCGGGCTGCTTTGTAACTTGCTATGCTAGGCAAGCTCCCCCAGCACCTGAGCCTGAGCCTGAGTTTGGGCGCGCAGTGGTAACTGGAAAAGAGGCTGATGGAAGAGTTTAATCACTTCCTGGATGATGGATGATGGATGATGGATGATGGATGATGGATGATGGATGATGGATTTGGTGGATTTGGTGGATTTGGTGGATGATGGGCAGGTATTGTGGGGATTGTAATCAATTTGAAAGGAATTGTTATTTACTGGGCGGCAAAAAAATCATCCTAGCGAACTTTCACACTTCTATTTATATATAATCATCATATTGCCTTTTTCGCGTCATCCCCCCCCTCAAAAACTTATTCCCTTGCCTCCCACCTGGATCTCTGCTGCAGGTGATTTAGATGTGAGGACTTTTTCTTTTGGCGGTCGCCTGATTTTGGGTACTGAGCCGTTTTTGCTATTCATTTTTCGGTTTGCTTTCTGTCGTGCCTCCTCTGCAATTTCTTTTCCTGTCTTTTCCGACATGTTCGTGGTTCGTACCCGCAGCTTGTCAAGCATTGAATTCAGTCTTTTGGAAGAGGATGCGACTGTCTTTTCGATAGCGGCGAGCTGGGCATCCATAGCAGCATCACCCTCTTCGCCTTCGCCTTCTCTCTTTTTCGGAGCGGCAATTCCCCTGCGCGTCGGCCGAGTACGGCTGCGGCTGCGACTACGACTTTTGCTGCGACTTTGGCTGCGGCTGCTGTCGCCCCTTTCTCCTTCTCCTTCTCCTTCTCCTTCTCCTTCCCTCTCCTCTCCTGTCCTGCCTCTAACCCTCCCTCTCCCTCTTCCCCTCTGTCCTAAATTATCTTCGTCCTTGTCGTCGTATTTGCTATGCACAAGCTCGTCCAAATCACTCTCAAATTCTGGTCCACCGGCGCCTTCTTCTTCTTCCTCCTCCTGGGTCGACTCTCCGTCGCTTCTGGCTCCCAAGATGAATTTTGCCTCATTGATTCCCCCATAAGACACCCCCCCCCCCCCCGACCCTTCTTCCGCCTCTTTTTCCTAGTCTTCTTTACTCCTTCCTTGGCCTCCTCAAACCCGATTATAAGTTCTGTTACTACATCGGCACCTCGAGCGCTAGTTCCCGGCGCTAATGTGATGTTCTTGCTCGCGGCGCGAGCGTGCGCCGCGGATTTTGGTCGTGGGCGCCCCCTCATTGGACTACCGCGGCGAATGAGTTTTTGTTGTTGTTGCTGCTGCTGCTGTTGCTCGTGAGTAATTGAGGGAATCGCATAGTCGAGGGTCAAGTTGTTCATGATGTTGTTTTCGGTGGTTGGCAAATTGTTGTTCTTGTTGTTGAAGTTGTGGATTTTTTTTTCGGCCTTTTTATCCTCGCCGAGGAAACCAACCGGCCCCTCGTGGTTAGGACTCCCGGTGGTGACGCTCATTTGATTCGCGCTGAATTTAGCTGTAGGGATCATCATCTGCTGTCGATTTCCGTTGAAGGGGAGCGCTATCGTGTTGTATTTCTTGATTTCTTTCGAGGGGGAGACGCGCGGATCGGACCACATGGTTTTCGAAACAGCCGTGGGCGTCTTGGATACGTTCTTGGGAGAATTCGGGAGCGGTAATAGGGTCACGGACGCCTCCGCATTCTCCTCCATATCGATGCGATATAGAGGTCGTCCTCCTGGAGTCCTGGGTGGACTTTTGGTCGTTGTTGTTGTTGTCGTCGTCGTTTCCTCGTTCGTCCATTTTTTCCGGTTACTCTTCATCTCGTCAACTGGTGGACTCAATACCACTCCTGCCCTCTCTGCTTTCTCCGTAATTTTTACGACCCGCTCGGTTAACCTCGTTATCGTGTTCTCCTTCGAGTACAAGCTCATCTGCAGCTCTCCCACGCTCTTCCTCAGCTCTTGCACGAGATTTGAATCGTTTTCCTTCCCATCTCCTACCACGGCTGGAGCCGGTTCATCGAACTGGAATTTCTTCTTTAGTCTGTCCTGCCGCAATGCATCTTCCCAAGTTCTCACCCCACCAGCCACCCCGACACCGACAAGAATCCTGCGTCGCATGACACTGCTCTTCAGAACATTCTTCAACGACGAAAGAGTAGAAGGGGTGATTTCCTGGAACGTTGCGCCGTCCTTTTGGATCTCTGGGCACTTGAGAAACTGTGAAGGCTTGACACCCATCGAACGCAAATATTCCGACCAGTCACTAGCCTCCCAGCGCCGTATATTCTTGTTGGCTTTCAAGAATTGTATGCTCTCAGCGGGCAGCTTGATTAGGCCGCATAAGTGCTTCTTGGTTTCCTTGATCAAATCTGCCGAGATTTTCGTCGCATTCGTCGCGTCTAAAGTCTGCCAGGCTCCTTCGAACGACCTTGAAAGGTCTTTCAAACTATCTGTGAGGATAAGTGGGACCCCCCCTTCTTCCGGTTTGTTCTCCTCTTCCAAAAACAACTTATCTGCTCTTTCTTTTAGCGCATCCAACCGCTCCTCTGCTAAGATGTCTAATGCCGCGAAAATCTTCACAACCTCTCCCCAGGCCATCCTGAGTTCCTCCGCTTTTCGCAAGTTGAATTCAGTCTTATGACAAGTGATCACAACTTGGGCGCGAGGGGTGAGGAGAGTCGTGTACAGTGGGGGGGGGATGGATGGTCGGTGAAGAAGGCTGCTTTGCGAGAACGAGTTTACGTCATAAGAAATAACGTTCACGGTTTCTTCATTCTTACTCTCTTCGCTGCCACGCCCATGAGCGGCGTGTTCACCTTCGTGTTGGCGTTCAACAACCTCCTCATGTTGATATTTGCTGCTGACGAATTCGACCTCGGCAACCGGCGGTGGTGTTGTACTTGGAGTTGGTTTTGGTACGTCGCGGGAGGGGGTTGACGGGTTATTTATTCTTGAAGAATCGTTAATTATCGCAGCTTCCACTGACTTGTTATCGCTGATCCCTGATGATTCACCAACAGCAGCCTCGAATGCATCTCTGCCGTCGACTTTCTCCTCAACATTTTTTACTGCACTGTCATTTTCCTGGATTGTACGCTTGGGTTTCGGCGGCGAGCCCTTCAATGCCCCTGCCTTAATTTCCTTCAAGGTTGCGCCAAAATCTGTTATCTTTGCTGTTTTTCGCTTCTCTTTCTTCTCTTTCTCCTTCTGCTTTTCCAGAAAGGTTCCGCCAAGAGGAAGGATATTCTTCTCTTCCAGCGCGTTGTTTTCGTCGGTAACTTCTTCGATTGCACGGCTCCTTTTGTTCGCACCGTGGGGCTTAAGCCGTTCGTGGCCAAAGGCTGTCACGCCCACGTCTGCACCGAGATTTCGCTCGAATTCAAGCGTGCGCTTGGAGAGAGCGTGTGGCGACTCGCCGGTTCGGTTGAAGACCTTTGACTTATGTTTTGCACGCTGAATTACCGATACTCCAAAGTCTTCCAAAACTCGGTTGTTGAGTATCTTCTCGGCTCTTTTGCATACTTCTTCTGACGAAGATCTTGCCAGCGCTTTGACTCTTTTCACATAGCTGTACAACCGACTTCCCCTGCAACCCCTCGCCCACCCTTGGATCCGCACTGCAGCGAGATCTTTCACAATGCTGACCTGCCTATCGATTTTTTGCTTTTTCGTATTTTCCCTCTCCGTGTCGAATTCTTTTTTCACAACGAAGCCACGGAACAAACTCTGGACAACACTTGCCGCCTGAGCACGTGCAATCTCACGGAAGGCTGTGGCGGAATGAGAAGTTGTCAGTTTCGGGAGAGTAGTAGGAGGAGATGGTTGAGGGGTAGTTTCAATTGCGGCGGCCGGGTCGTCGGTGCTGAGAATTGGTGCGGGACCTGTGTTGGGGGCAGGAGGGGAAAGAGGTTCTATCTTCATCTTCTCGATTGAGGAAGGAGGATGGAGCGACAAAATTTGCTGCGCTATAAAGACGCTAGGTTGAGAAATCTTTTAAATTCCAAGCTCCTCGACGCCAACAGAAAGTTGGAGGTTGTGTTGTGCACTGCCTGTACAATGATGATATAAAATTGTTTCCAAATCAAAATTAAAAGAAAACGACTCATTTTTTCGAAAAGACAACTCAAAACAACTCAAAAACTGCAAAAATCTGTCAAAATCCAAAAGCAAGCGTCGGACTGATAGATATTGTGAAATCATCGGATCAAATTTTATTCTCTCTCTCTCGAAGTTGCGTTCTCGACAAACGAGTCTGAGCTCCGAAATCGTCGTCGTGATCAGAATTAGTTAAATCCATACTTTCTAACTTGTATCGAAGTAAACCCTCCCAACAACTTCATGAGTATTCTGAGCTGTCAAGTTCGATTTTTGCGCCGCAATCCTTCGCAACTGCTCCGCCCTTTTTCCACGGCGCCTATACCTAGTCGTTCTGAAATTATTTCGAGTCTCTCAAAGACCCGATATGATGTTGTTGTCGTTGGGGGTGGCGCCACGGGCACAGGTATTGCCATGGATGCTGCCAACCGGGGGCTCAAGGTTGCGTGCGTTGAGCGGGGTGATTTCGCTTCGGAGACCTCTTCTCGGTCGACGAAACTTATTTGGGCTGGTATTAGATATTTGGCCACATCTGCTGCGGGTTTATTGAGATTGGAAAGCTTGTCTAACCCAGTTTCTGCTGTGAAGGATTTCTGGGGGGAGTTCAGCATGGTGGTCAACTGTCATAAGGAAAGGAACTACATGCTGACGAAAAATGCCCATCTGTGCAATTGGGTTCCCATCGCAATTCCCTTCAGCACCTATTTGGTGACTCCGGCCCCCTTCGGTCACCCCCTATTCTCACTCTTCCCTCTCTTGTGTCCATTCGTACTGAAGTTTTACGACAGTCTTAGCCAATTCAAGTGCCCTCCGAGCTATCTGATGAGCGGGGCCAGGGCCAGGGAAAAATTCCCTCAATTGACCGACACGTGAGTTTTATTTTCTCAATAAATATATTTTGTTCCATCTCCATTTTCATCATTTCATACCGTCATGTCTCATACTGACAGAATTATGCGTAGCGGAATAAAGTTCGTCTCTGTCTTTTACGAGGCCCAGCATAATGACGCCCGAACGAATGTTGCAATTGCTATGACTGCTTTAGAAAAGGGTGCCGACGTGTGTAACTATGTTGAAGTCACCGGGGTCTTGACAGATGGGGGGGGGAAGGCGGAGGGGGTAAGGTGAGTTCTAGCCAGTGATCATTGAGCGCCCATGAGGAACCGATGAACTAACGCTTCGGGCAGGGTTCAGGATAAAATCGGGGGTGATGCGTTTGAGATTATTGCTAAGAAGGTTGTTTTTGCTGGTGGGCCTTTCACAGACAATATGAGAGAGTTGGAAAACGATGAGTTGATGGATAAGAACTTAGGAAATACTGATTTCAAGTCAGCTGTTCAGGGAGCAAGCGGCACACATATTGTCCTGCCCGGCTATTACAGTCCAAATGAGATGGGACTACTGGATTACAATACCAGTGACGGACGATTTCTCTTCTTCCTGCCCTGGCAGGGCCATACCCTCGTTGGCACGACAGACAAAAAGTGCCAGGCAGAGACCTTGCCTACCCCACCTGAGGTGAGTTTGCTATATGCGTGTGATTATTATGCGTCGTATTACCAAAAAATAAAATAATACATATTGTTTCGTCCACTAACGATCATACATACCACACCACCCTTCCTCAGGATGAAGTACAATGGCTGCTGAATGAGACTGCCAAATACTTGAACAAAGACCTGCGGGTACGCCGAAGCGATGTATTGAGTGCTTGGAGGGGTTGGCGACCACTCGCGGCCGATCCACACGCCGCTCCTGGCGCGCCTGTTTCAAGAGACCACGTCATCTCAGACAATCCGAATTCTAACATTATGTTTGTCGCGGGAGGTAAATGGACGACTTGGAGAGAGATGGCCCAAGACGCTGTTGACAAGCTCACCAATGTAAAGTGCACCACTAGGGAGTTCGGACTCAGTGGAGCGGAAGGCTACAGCAAGAACCTGCCGATTCGACTTGTCCAGAAGTACGGCATCAACATAAGGATTGCACAGCATCTCAGGTGAGTACTGCATATTATGCGCTGCGCACGTGAGAAAGAACATAATAATCACAGCGCTCACCACGTCTACGCAGCAAGGCCTACGGTGGCAAAGCGTTTGCCGTCGCGGACTTGGGGCAGTTCGCATACCTAGACTATCATTTCCCGTATGTGGAGGCTGAGGTGACGTATGCTTGCCGCGTTGAGCTCGCCCAAACAGTGGAGGACATAATCACCAGGCGAACCAGAATCGCATTTTTGAACAAAAGCGCGGCACTCGGGGTCATCGACAGGGTCGGAGAGATCATGCAAAAAGAACTTAAATGGAGCAACGAGGAAAAGGCTCTCCAATGCGCAAATGCGCGCGAATATGTCATCGATGGATTTGGCGGGCCAGAACCTGTGAAGGCCGATGCCAAGCTAAGGTCTGCCACCTTCCGAGATGTGATCGAAATATTTAACGCAATTGACAGCGATCGCAGTGGTAGTTTGACCAAAGAAGAGGTCGGAAAGGCAGCGGAACTGCTTGGCTTCTCGCTTTCGGCGGAAAAATTGGACGAGGCATTTCATAAAATGGACGAAGATGGCAACGGCAGGGTGGACTTGCAGGAATTTGAGCACTGGTGGAACAGTGATGACGACTCAAGTGAGATTCACAAGCGATTCCATGATAACATAAGGCTAGGGAGCAAATCCATCGATGATATGCGAGATATGGGGACTGGGACGATGCTTGGTTAATAATGCATTTAGTAAAACGCACAGTTTTGGGAGAGCTACTTTTTATTTATTGTT
>ERZ651776.6009-NODE-6009-length-10186-cov-8.622712_pt1 | contig 10186 bp, 14 predicted proteins | sample MGYA00514761_ERZ651776 | MGnify/ENA metagenome assembly ERZ651776 | reverse complement strand
TTATCCTTATCTAAATCCATTTCTTTAAATAATTCTTCTTTAGATCCATGCTCATCATCACTGCTATGATTATCATCACTGTGTTTTGCAAGAGAAACAAAGGAGTAGAAAAAAAAGTTATAAAGGAAATGGTAAATGTTCTTGCCACACTCACCTATTTTCTTATTCCAGAATGGAACGTAACATCCAAGCTGTTTTTTCATGAATGTCTAAGCGCTGGGTTATTAAATCTGAAGTGGGCTCATCTCCTGCTGTTTCTAATATAGGCAATAAATTTCTGGCAGTTCGAGCAGTTGCTTCTTGGGCATCTACTAATAAACGAACCATATCTAGAGCTTCAGGAGTTCCTTCCACTTCTTGGATGGATGATAATTTTGTATACTCTTTATAAGTACCTGGTGCCGGAAAACCAAGAGCACGAATTCGCTCCGCAATCAAATCAAGCGCACTCCATTGTTCTGTGTACTGAGTCATAAACATTTGATGCAAAGTATTAAACATAGGCCCAGTTACATTCCAATGAAAGTTATGTGTCATTAAATATAACGTGTAACTGTCTGCTAATACTTTCGACAATCCATGGGCAATAACTGTTCTGTGCTCTTCGCTGATACCAATATTAATATTTTGTTTTTTCATGAGTGTTCAAAATCTAGTCATAGCTTAATTTTGAACTTTTGCCATGAAAAACTTTATAAGATAAAAAAGTGTATCCAATTAAAATTGGAAAAACGATCACCACTCCAAATAATATAATCCATAGCGATGAGGTGGCTGAAGCAGCTTCTGTGATGAGCATTTGGTTCGGTACGATGTAGGGAAAAAAGCTATAAGACAGTCCTAAAAAGCAAAGAATAGATAATAAAATTGTTAAAAAGAAAGGTACCCAGCAATTTTTATCATTGATCATCGGCAGCTTTCTTAAGTACTGGTACATAATTATTATTAACCCAAAAGTTAATAAAGGAATGGGTAACAGGTAATATAAATTAGGAAATACAAACCATTTTTCAAAAATTCTAGAACTTGCAATGGGAGTTGCAAGTGAGACCAGTCCTATACAAAACACTGCTCCAATAAGTGAAATTTTTGCCCAACGAACAGACTTTATTTGTAAATCATCTTCTGTTTTCATGATCAGCCAATTTGCTCCAATTAAACAATACCCAATAGTAACCCCAATACTAACGATTAAAGAAAATATAATAGTCGTTAAAGAACTATTAAATCCTACAATATAAAACCCCAGCATATACCCTTGAGCAAGAGCGGTTAATAAAGAACCTCCAAAAAAAGCTTGATCCCAAAATTTTTGGTATTTTTCTTTTGCTTTACTTCTAAAATCAAATGCAATGCCTCTAAAAATTAACCCAATTAACATTACAAAAACAGGTAAATATAAACTTGATAAAATTACGCCATGTGCTTTTGGAAAGGCAATTAATAAAATTCCAACCCCTAAAACTAACCAAGTTTCATTTGCATCCCAAAAAGGTCCAATGGAGGCAATCATTTTATTTTTCTCTTCACGGGTTTTAGTAAAGCCAGATAAAATACCCACTCCTAAATCATAACCATCAAGCAAACCATAAATTAACATGCTTAACCCCATTAAAGATGCAAACAATATGGGTAAGCCTGTAGAACTTTCGATCATAATTGTTTTAATGGAATATCCACTGTTGAAATAGAACGTCTTTGACCTGTTGTTGGATCAAATTCACTTGGATCAAATTCTTTATCTTTAGATTTTCTTGCCATGTAAAATAAAGTAGTTGCAAAAGCAATTATTAATAAAGTGTAGACAATTAAATAAATGGTTAATGAAATTGCAATATAAGCACTTGGCACTGTTGTAACCGCATCAGCAGTTTTTAAAACTCCTTGCACTAAATAGGGTTGTCGACCAATTTCAGTTGTATACCAACCAGCAATAGTTGCTATCCAACCTGAAAAGGACATTAAAACTAAAACTTTATAAAATAAATTAGGTACGTCTTTCTTTCTGAATAAAAAATAACAACCAAGCCAAGACACCAATAACATCATCACGCCTGTTGCAATCATTATTCTAAAAGACCAAAAAATTGGTGCAACCGGTGGATGCTCTCCAACAAATTCATTTAAGCCTTTAACTTCTCCATTTAAATCATGAGTAATGATCAAGCTACTCAATTTTGGAATACTAATTTCAAACTTATTCGAACGTGTCTCTTCATCGGGTAAAGCAAATAAAATTAAGGGAATACCTTTTTGGGTTTGCCAATTGCCCTCCATGGCTGCAACTTTTTGAGGTTGGTGTTCGTAGGTATTTAATCCATGAAGATCTCCCATGAATATTTGAACTGGTATCAATAAAGCTGCAACAATTGTCGATACTTTAATAGCAGTTTTAACTGTTTCAGTTTTATAACCTTTTAAATAACGGTACGCAGATATACCAGCGATTAAGAAACTAGCGGTTAAACCTGATGCTAATAGTTTATGTGTTAATCGGTAAGGCATTGAAGGATTAAATATTACATCCATCCAGCTCGTGACAAACGCTTGTCCATCAATCATTTCAAAACCTGCTGGCGTATGCATCCAGCTATTTAAAACTAAAATCCAAAATGCAGACAAAGTGGTTCCAAACGCAACTAAAAAAGTTGAGAACGTATGTAGCCAAGGTTTTACTTTTCTAAAACCAAATAACATTATGCCTAGAAAACTAGCCTCTAAGAAAAAAGCGGTAAGCACTTCATAGCCTAATAACGGCCCTGCAATATTTCCAACTGTATTCATAAATCCTGGCCAATTCGTGCCAAATTGAAAGGACATAGTAATTCCTGAGACAACCCCAAGGGCAAAACACAGTGCAAAAACTTTTGTCCAGAAAAAATAAATATTCATCCATTTATAATTTCCTGTTTGAGAATATCGGATTTTAAAAAATAAAAGAAACCAAGCTAAAGCAATGGTGATTGATGGAAATAGAATATGAAAGGTCACATTTGCTGCAAACTGAATTCTTGATAAATCAACTACATCCATATCAATTTAAAAATAAAAATCTTAATAGTAAATACGGTAACAAAATAAAAAATACAGTCAATGTGACATGTAAAATAATTCCCTGATAATGAACTTTTGCAAAATCTTTATGATTAACTTTAAAAAAAGTATGATGAATTTTATAAACTAAACTTTTTGGGGCACCACCAAAGATAAAAACTCTAAATATTATAAATGCAAAATTAGTAATGATTAGCCAACCTAAAAAACTAGCTAATATCTCTAAATTTAACTCGCCCATCTATTAGTTTCCTTTATTAAATTTACATTATTAAATAATTTAAAATTCGGCAAAGTTGCAACAATATGGATACGATCCTCCTCACCACCATTAAAGAAATTATGATATTTGGTTGTGTTCGTTAAATAAACACTGCCATCTGCTGGCATATGATAAGCTCTATCATCAATTACCATCCTGCATCCATAATTTGTAATTATTGGAATATGCAATCTTGGTTCTGGATCTTTATGCCAACTTAATGTCGATCTTGGCTCTTTTTTTAAAACTCTAGTTCGTCCAAGTTTATAAATCTTAGATAATTTATCATAAACATGTTTAAAGTATGTATCATTATAATCTGGAACAAATTCATTAAATTGTTCTTCATCAATTGCATCAGCTCTTTCAACTTCTTGACCATTGTTATCAGGTATCGTCCAATACCTTCCCCAAGAATATTTTCCTTCTGTGCTTTGATTGTCACCTTTAATTCTATTTAAAGAAATACTGCTAATGTTAGTAACTACCCCACCTGCATTATCAAATTCTTTAATCTTTAAAACTTGATTGAAAGCTTGTTTAAGTTTTTTAATATTAAATTTTAGATTTGGAACTTTGATAATATTATTTTGAAAAACCATATGAAGATACTTTATCTTTGTTTTAATATCTTTTCAGGGAGTATATATGCGATAAACATGAAAACACATCCCAAAACAATTCCTAAAATATCTCCTCTAATCGTAAAAATACCCTCAAACTTTGATCCAGGAATTGTTCCTAAAGTAACTTTTCCTCCAAAAAGGGAATTCATGACAGTTGAGTCCATTATTTGATCAAAAACTAACATATAAACAAATGCACCAAGCAATCCACCAAGAATAAAAATCATAGCATCTATTCTACCTGAGGCAGCAGCTGCTATTCCTGTACCTGGACAATATCCTGATATAGCCCAACCAATACCTAATATTATTCCACCTAAGACAACACCAAAATAAGATGCTTTGACAGACATATGTCCAACTTCCACAAGTCCTAACATTTGACCTGCAAACATTAATGTACTAGCAAATCCAATTGCAAATAAAATTGCTTTCATCAAATAAAGGTTTTCTAATTTAAGCATTGTAATAATGTAATTGGGATTAGAAGCTCTTACTCTATCTAGGGCAAAACCAAAAAGTCCGCCGATTAATAATGCTAAAAAAATATTCATTTAACTCTCATTCGATTTGTAGATTTACTATAGACAATCATTGCAGTCGGTATTGCTGCAAGAAATATACCAAGAGTAAATAAATATGCAGATATAGATGTTTGCATTAATCCACTCATCATATGACCAGACGTACATCCTCCTGCTAAACGGGCACCAAATAGAACGACAAACCCAGAAACAAAAGTAACTATAAATCTTTTGTTTGCAAATTTTCCAAATTTGTCGTTCCAGACCTTAGGAGAGAGTTTTTCGCTTTGTTCCACTCCTTTTCTTAACTGAGAGGAAATAAAAGCTCCAATTGCAAGTGCTATGACAAACATAAAACTATAGTTTAAAGGTTGATTGGCTGATTTAGCGTATTTAGCACCTGACTTATTTAAATATGAATTCGTACTCTGAATTTTTCCATCATCTGTTTCGGTAATTAATTCAGAATTAATTTTATCACCAATGATTGCATCTAGGATGACAAACTGAGTTGAAACCCCTATCGGCTTAACTAATAAAACTGCAATAAAGAAAACGCTTCCTAGAATAATACCTGACTTTAACCAATTTAATTTTTCCATGATTAAAGTTATAATATTTTTATTATTAAATACTTTGATCTAGATCAAATATTCAACTTTTTATTGACCATTAATGTGTCTAAATTGATGCAATAATTGTATTTTTAAAGGAATGTAATAGTTATTTTTAGACTAACTATAATTTATAAAGGTATTGATAATCATTTAATTTAGAAATTTTTTTTCTAAATTTTTTCAAGATGAAATCAGTAAAATTTTGAAACTTTGAAAACTCAATTTGATTACATTTTTTTAACTTTGCAATCTTTACTGATTCGTTAAATAATAACTCAATAATAGGCTTATTTGAAAAGGGTATTGAAATATTTAAATTTTCAATCACAAAGTAATTTTTCGTATCATAGGTTTGAATGCTAAAAATAAGAAAGCCAAAATAGTAATCACTATTATTTTTGGCAACAATAATTCCACTATTATTATCTTGTGAAATGATATTTATATATTTTGTAATCTGATCATTATTCCATTGAGGAAATTCATTATGTAGTAGTGGTATTAAGGTTTGTAAATTTTTAAGATTAAATATTTTTGTTTGTAAATTATATAGATTTGTCTTGGGTTCTTGTGCTAACATTTGAAAGAATATATAAAAATTTAAAATTTAAGATTTGATGTAAATCAATTTTTTCTAATTTATGGAAAATAAACTCATACAAAAAAAATTAGACGCTATAGAAGTTAAATGCCAAAAATGTAAAGTTCGCTCCTATTCATTTTGTAGATGCTTGAATGAAGATAAATTGGAATATTTTTCTAAAATATCTACTGAAAAAAATTTCACTAATAGAGAAAATGTTTTCCTTCAACATGAGGAAGCTTTAAATTTTTATAATATCACTGAGGGTAATGTAAAAATTTATCAATTACTTGATGACGGCAGAATTCAAATAATTGGCTTTTTATATCCTGGTGATTTTTTTGGTACTTCTAATCAAAATAAATATGCTTACTCAGCAGAAGCTATAGGAAATTTAAAAGTTTGTGTTTTTAATCAAAAATTATTGGATAGGTATATAGATGAAAATCCAATTCTAGCTAAAGAACTATTTAACCAAACTTCTTATGAATTAACTTTAGCGCAAGATCGAATGATGATTTTAGGAAAACTAAATGCAACAGAAAAAGTAATTAGTTTTCTAAATAATGTTTCTAATCAACGAAAACGTATTGGCTGGCCCAATAACCCTATTAGCTTACCAATGACTAGACAAGATATTGCTGATTACCTCGGTCTTACAATAGAGACCGTTAGTCGTGAAATGAAAAAATTAAAAGATGAAAAAATTATTAAAATTCTAAGTACAAAACAATTTTATATAAATGATTTTGAAAAACTACATAATCTAAATTAATCGAATAAGTCTTAAGATTTTAGATGAATTTAACTTTAAAAAGTGATGAAATTTGATTTGGATCAAGACAATAATTACATAAATCTGTTAACTAATTACTAATGAATATAAAATATTTTTTTCATGATGACACATCAACTTTCACCTACATTGTAAGTGATGCATCTACGAAAAAATGTGCAGTTATAGACCCCGTACTCGATTACAATATTCACTCTGGCAGAACAAAAACAATTTTTGCAGATAAAATTATTGAATACATTAATGACAATAATTTAACAGTTGAATGGTTACTAGAAACTCATGCTCATGCAGATCATATAACGGCAGCTTATTACTTAAAAAATAAAATAGGTGGAAAAACTGGTATTGGTGAAAATATAAAAGAAGTAATAAAATTTTGGGTACCAATTTTTAATACTGAAACTGACACCCCATTAAATGGATCTCAATTTGATCATTTGTTTAAAGATCAAGAAACAATTAATATTGGAAACCTTGAAGTTAAAATAATTTATACGCCAGGTCACACCCCTGCTTGTGTTAGTTATTTAATTCAAGATTCTATATTTGTAGGGGACACTATCTTTATGCCTCACATGGGTACTGCAAGAACAGATTTTCCAGGAGGGAGTTCCAAAACTTTGTATCAATCTATTCAAAAAATTTATCAACTTCCAAATGAAACCAAAATATATGTGGGGCATGATTATCCGCCACAAGGTCAACAACCAGAAGCTGTCTCAACCGTTTTAGAACAAAAACAAAAAAATAACATGATTAATCAAGAAGTTTCTGAAAGTGAATATGTGTCTTTGAGAAATAGTAAAAACAAAGGAAAACCCGTTCCTAATTTATTATTGCCTTCCATCCAAGTTAATATTCGTTGTGGGGATTTTGGAAAAAAAGAAAATAATACAAATTATATAAAAATTCCAATCAATAAGATATAAATTCAATTAATATATTAATTTAAATCTTTCTAATTTAAACGCACACTCAAATAAAATTGAATTCATTAATACCATTTTTATTAGCAACTTTTTTGTTACTTATCGTACCAGGCCCATCCGTATCAATTATTATTGCAAATACATTAAGATATAATTTTATCTCGGGAATAAAAACCACTTTGGGTACTGTGACAGGATCTGCCTCTATGTTTGTTTTATATGCTTATGGTTTTGATTTTTTAAATAACCAGCTAAATTTATTTTTAATTATTGTTCAGTGGATTGGTATTTTTTATCTATTTTATATTGGCTTTAGCATGTTCAAAAATGCAAAAGATTTGAATATCAAATTACCTAATGATGAGAAAAAAAACTTTTATATTCAAGGTTTTTTAGTTTTATGGTCCAACCCTAAGATGATTGTATTCATTGGGTCATTTATTCCAGTTTTTTTAGATATGAACCAAGACCCCTTTAATCAAATAATAACATTTGGAATAATATTTTGCATCTTAGGTTTTATTTCAGATGGATTTTATGCGGTGATTGTAAATTTTATGAAAGAAAACTTCTTTAAAAAAGATTTATCTTTAATTGGTAAATTATCAGGTACGTGCTTAATGATAGGATCTTTATGGTTATTAAGCTTAAGGTTTTAAAAAAATTTAATGCTCTTTATGTTTGTGGTCTTTTTTGTGTTTATGACCTTTTTTCTTTTTATATTTACCATCGGCCATCAATTCTATTTCATAAGTTAGTGGCATGCCATTTGCCATTAGATGACCATGGTCATTAGCATTTAAGGTGACTTTAATTTCATTTTCACCTTTTTCTAATAGGTTATTCGATAGATGAAAATAAGGAGAGTACTGAATCTTTAGGTTGACTTAAAGTAAATAATTATATAACTAGTTATTTAGTTATGATAAATAATGTAACAGCTGCAAAAGGATTTAACGCTGTTGGTTCAAAATCTAGGTTAATTGTTTTAACAGAGCTTGTTAAAGTTGGATCAAAAGGGTTAACAATTGGGGAAATCCAAAAATTAGCTAAAATTCCCCTTTCAACTTTAGCTCATCACCTAGATCATCTAAAAAAAGCAAATCTTATTAATCAAGAACAAAAAGGTAGGTCTATTTTAAATTTTGCAGAGTTTAAACATATTCAGCAATTGGCCAATTATCTTTTAAAAGAATGCTGTGTAAATGAGAAAAAAAGATAATAATGAAAACACTAATTTTAAAAAACATCAGCATAGAAAATTTTAAGTTTAAATCTGTTTGGACTTTAGTTTTGTTAATACCATTATTAGTGTTTATCTTCATTCCTAAGGAATTTAGCTCGATTATTACCTTTGCTTTAAAAGCTTTGATGGGAACCGTCCCTTTTATTCTATTTGCTGTTAGCTTAGTTGCTTACTTAAAAGCAAGTGGTGCCGAAAGTTTAGTTTCAAAAGCTTTTAAAGGTAAAGAAGTTAAAACTATTTTTATTGCAACTCTTGTTGGTGGACTAGCTCCTTTTTGTTCATGTGAAGTTATTCCATTTATTGCCAGTATGTTAGCTTTAGGAGTGCCACTCTCAGCCGTGATGGCTTTTTGGTTGTCATCTCCTTTAATTGATCCTCCAGCGTTATTAATCACTGCAAGTGTATTAAATTGGGATTATGCAATTGCAAAAACTATATCTGCTTTAGCAATTGGATTAATAGGTGGTTTTGGAATTTATTTTTTATCAAAATTTGGAATGTTTGCTAGTCCATTAAAGCACCAGACTAAATCTGGTTGCGGATCTTGTTGTGATACTAAGGATCCTTTTGACCAAGAGATAGTATTAAAGTTTTGGATTAAAACTGAGAGAATAGATACCTTTAAAAAAGAGTTCATAACAAATGGGTGGTTTTTATTAAAATGGCTATCTCTTGCTTATCTAATTGAGGCATTAATGGTTCATTTCATGTCAGCGCAATTTATAGGAAATTTTTTATCTGGTGATGGATTGTCTTCAATTATAATTGGTGCTTTTGCTGGTGTACCAGCCTACTTAAATTCTTATGCAGCACCTGCAATTGTATCTGGATTAATTGAACAAGGTTTGAGTGCTGGAGGTGCAATGGCATTTTTAGTTGGTGGCGCAATCAGTTCTATTCCTGCAATGACAGCAGTTTGGTCTTTAGTTAATCGTTCAACATTTATTGCTTATCTTATTTTTGGTTTTGGTGGAGCTATTTTATGTGGGATAGCTTTTCAAGTTTATATCAATTTTTAATTAATTAAGGTGTTAGGGATACAGTTAAGACTGTTGATTCTAGAATGATAGCAATTAATAGAACAGAAACACTAATATAAATTTATATCACCAAAGCTTTTTGTTTTTAAATGGTAAAACACACTTTGGTTTAGATTTTATTTTTAATCTTTTTGAAGAGATTTTATTAACTAACCATCCAATGGGTTGAGATAATTTGTAAGGAGCTGGTATTAAAGTCACTTTAGTTTTTTTAAACCCTGACTTTAAGTAATAATTAGGATCCCCATAAGTCATTAATAAATCTGCGTTTTGTTTCTTAAGATACTTTATACCGTACTGAATAATTTTTGGCTCCATGAAGTCAGGCAAAATTGCTGTTGCTGCTAGTGTTGGGCTTTATATTACTGCTGGTTATTGGTTTACTTCATCTACTTCTTTTGCAAATCCAGCTGTTGCAATTGCCAGAACATTTACAGAGTCTTTTACTGGTATTAGTTATTTAAACACTCCTTATTATATTGTAGCTGAACTTGTAGGAATGTTAA
>ERZ651776.6006-NODE-6006-length-10191-cov-4.426043_pt1 | contig 10191 bp, 15 predicted proteins | sample MGYA00514761_ERZ651776 | MGnify/ENA metagenome assembly ERZ651776 | reverse complement strand
TGCACGTAAGGCATGGGCTAATGGATTGAGAACCTTTAGAGTTATAGATAGTCTTAGCTCTATGATAAAAGACAAAGAGATTTTGTGTCCTGCATCGAAAGAGGCAGGGTATAGGACGACTTGCGATAGCTGTAAGCTATGTAGTGGGTCACAAATCAAAGCGAAAAGTATAGCTATTGTAGCGCATGGTAGCGGTGCAAAGTATGCTTACGCATAACACTAGAGAACAGGAGAACTATAATGCCACGTAAATATGATGAGAACTTATCTAAATTCTTAAGTTTACCAAACATGAACAACATCTTTGTTAATCACAATGGACACAAGCTATCTATAGCTCAACATTATCATGGTGCTTACACTAAACCTATGGTGCAAGAGATATATTCTGAGTACTTAGATGCTGATGGTAATGGTATCGTACATTTCGACCATACTTTAGATGGCTTGATTGAGGCACTACAGAATATTAAATATAGAATAGAGAAAGGAGAATAACTAAATGGTAATACTAACTAAACGCAAGCGCATTGCGAGAAGACCAGACAAGGCATGGCAAACTAAAGAACTACTACAAATGCTTATGCCTACTAAGGGTAAGTCTAAGCGTAAGACTTTAACATTAAATATTCCCTATGGTAGGGAAAACTTAAAGGAGAAATAAAATGCAGAAGAAAACATTAAAAGAATTTTTACCTGAGCATACATGGGAAGGTGATGATACAATAGATAAAGAACTTGTAGTACATGATAAACCTTTTGAAGGGAATGAGTTCAGAAATTATCTGACATCAATAAGATACGTTAGAGATTACGTTGATGAAGATACTGGAGAGCAAAATTATTATGCACACATTCTTGTCACTGATGCAGAGAGTGACAACTTTACTATAAAAGTTGCTCCTGTATATGTTCCATTACAACCTGATATAATAGAAGATGGCGATGAGTTCGGAGAGTTCCTTGGACATATGGAGTTTGAAGTAACGATTAATACTTGTGGTCATAAGTGGATGACATTTTTAGGGGGTGACATGAAGCATATTGCACAAGCGTGTCATGATGCTGAAATGAATCTATATGAATTATACAGAAGCAACTGGTCGGAGAATTACGGCCTTGACAAGACTAAACATTAGTTATATAACCAATACACATCAACAATCTTGAAAGGATAAACACGATGTTTTTTATACAAGCAACACTACCACTCAATGACGACACTAAAGGTTTCCGTTTTAATTACTTTGGTATCAAGGGCTTAACACGTAAGCGTAAGGTAAAGAGCAGAGGGTGGTTCAAACGTGATCAAGGTAAATGTATGACTGCCTACCATTTTGGTAAGCGTACTGTATACTTTGAGCATAAGCGTAACCGAATAGGTACACGTAAACTGTGGCACTTCGCAGGATAAACTATTAACTTAACATTAAAGGAGAATACTATGCTATCATATAATAACATAACGATGCGTACTAAACACGTACAACGATACAATTATAATCATAAGACCAAAAAATCTACTGAGCTAAAGAAACCTATCGTTACATACAGTAATCACATTGTAGATACTGATGCCTATGATCTGGGTACGTTGTACAAGATGATGGATTACGCAAGTGACGTAGGACATAACGTAGAAGTAACATTCACAATAGAAAGGGAGTACTAAACAATGCCATTTGATTTTAATATACAACCTGATTGGTGCGATCTAACTGTGCCTGATCACCTCGACTTTGACGTACACTTCAATGACACACGAGTCAGAGATAAGAAGTACGTCATCAACTCAGATACTGATGAGGCTATCGCTATCATAGGTAGAGGAGCTACAGCTAGGAATCACTCTGAGTTCTACAACAGAGTATGGGATACCATAGTTGAAGACCTATCGCAGGAAGATCTTCGTGATAAGACATACAAGTTTAGTTCAGCACGTAATAAGGGTTGGTCTATGCTTGATGTTACCTTCCCTAACGTGAAGACTACAGTCGAGACTAAGAAGCATAAGACTGAGATAGCTTTCCGTATGATAGCAGTACACGCTATTGATGGAACAGCTTCACCAGCTACGTGGTTCGGTGGTATAGATACGTTCTGTACTAATGGTCAGATTACTGGTGACTGGGATATGGTGCGTAAGAAGAACACATCAGGTTTCACAGTTGATAACTTCATGCGTGAGCTACGAGTAGCGAAGACTAACTTCGACCTACAAGGTAAGAGGTTACAGTCATGGGCTGATACTAATTTGTACAAAGTAAAAGTTGATGAGGTGATCAAAGGTATAGTTAAGTCTGAGCGTAAGGCCGCTAAGTTGTATGATCTATTCTTAGATGAGAGACACACAAGAGGTAACAATAAGTTTGCTTTGTATAGTGCGTTCACTAACTACTCATCGTATGCTGATGATCGTAATGGCTTTGCTCTGCGTAACACAGGCAACGACACCAAGGCTGTGAGTATGTTAGCTAGAGAGCAAGAAGTATCTAAGTGGATAAGTACACCTCTATGGGATAACTTAGAGCATCTCAGAGAGTATGCCGCATGAGTATCGAAGATACAGTAAGACAGATAGCGATATGTCGGGATGAAATTTCCCGACTATCTAAAATCCTATCTGCTCGCAGTTGGCTTCGTTATAAAGGTACGACATCTAAAGTAAGAGATCTAGTACATGAAGAGTATTATAACCTAGAGCAGGAACTAAGAAGACTCACTACTCAATGGACTAATGAATTAACAAAGAGAGAGGATCGAGTACATGACTGAAGAACAAAAACAAATAGCGTCATTGATTGCACAAGTAAGATGTATCAAGGAGCGACTATTAATTGTAGAGCAAAGAGATATACATAGGGAGCAGAACAAATGACAGAAGAGCAACACAAATGCTTTAACTGTGATGGGCGTGGTGTAGTGTATGAATTAGAGCATTACCCTACTGACCCAGATAACCCTAGTGTCAATGCTGAAATATGTCCTACTTGTATGGGCGAAACATATATAAATGAAGGAGAGATAAGATGAGTCACGAAGCAATGTATTTACCCGGATACTTTTTTATAATCTTTTATATTGTGGCGGCAGTGTACTGCTTCAATGTCCGTAAGCAAGAAATAGAAGAACATAAAAATGACAAAGACAATTGTAAATAAAGGAGAGACAAATGAAGATACCAACAGAGAAAGATACACTATCGACAATGGTAGAGTATTATATGAAAGCACCTATATTTTGTAACTTATCCGCCCCAACGCAGGTGAGTTATGATCGACAGTTAAATAAGTCTTGCATCACTGTGGTGCAAGGCAACGTCGAACTAGGTAACATTAAACTAAAGAACATAAGCATTAAACATATTAGTGATGCTTATGAGCAGTGGTTAAAGGTAGGCAGGAGAACAGCTAACCTTAGAGCCGCTATTCTTAATGTTGTATTCAAGTACGCAATGCAGAAAGAGATTACTCACAAGAACCCTATTAACCATCTAACTCGCAAGGCTGATGGGGTGCGGAGTGTTAAGTGGTCGCGCAATGATGTTAAGAAGTTTCTTAGTGTGGCCTACGCAGACTTTAGATGGCGGAGCATTGGATTGATTACACATATGTCCTACGATTGGGCGCAACGTGTTGGCGATATGCGTAACTTAAAATGGAAGTCAATAAACTTTGATGAGAAACGATTAGACATTGTACAAAGTAAACGAGGGGCAGAAGTACATCTACCTATTAGTGATAACTTGATTAAGATGTTACGCCAACAAGAGAAAGACTTTGGCTTTCAAGAATATGTCGCGCCCAGGGTACGCCCAATAGCACAGTCTTACACTCCCTATAACATCAAAGAAGTATCGTACTTGATTAATGAAGTTAAGGCTAAAGCTAACTTACCTAAAGAACTAACAGCTATGGATCTTCGTCGTACAGCTATCACTGAAATGGTTGAGGGTGGTGTTGACTTGGCAGGGGTAATGCAAGTTAGTGGACATAGATCACCGCAGAGTGTTAAGCCTTACCTAGTCAATACATATAGTGGTGCAGTCAAGGCACTGGAGGGGAGGAACGTAGATGAAAGTTAGGGAGTTTGTTTTAGACTTAGGCTTAACGGATGGGCAGAGTGTTAGATGCACCTGTCCTGTTTGCCATAGTCCAAACGATTTTAGTGTTAGCAACATTGATGGTCTAATCCTATACAGATGCTATAAGTTAAGTTGTCATACATCGAGTGCGATACCAGTATCTTTATCGGTTACTGAAATACAAGAGAAGTTACGCAATCGAGATGCAACACTGAGTAAGAAGAAAGCATCAGACCTATGGGTAATACCAGAATATGTAATTGCACCATCACAGAACAATAAAGCATTACAAACATTTATAGATCGTTGGGATTTACATGATGTTGAGATACTTTTTGACGTTAAGGATAAACGTGCAGTGTTTCCTATTAGAAGTAACAACAGTCTTATTGATGCTACAGGCAGGTCGCTAGATGGTGGGATACCTAAGTGGTTTAGATATACAGGCAATGCACCCGTCTATACTTCCTGTCGAGGCAAACCTAATGGCACTGTCGTTATCGTTGAAGATGTTATTAGTGCTAACACTATATCTAGTGTGTGTCCAAGTGTCACAGGTATGGCTATCTTAGGCACAACATTGAGTAGTATTCACATAGAACACATACAAGATTTTGTGCATATTATAGTAGCACTTGACCCAGATGCTACACACAAGACCTTGGAGTACAGACGAGAGATAGCGTCTTGGACAGGAACAGGCACTATTGCGATGCGTTTACAGGACGATATAAAGTACAGAGTACAAGAGGACTTGATAAGGTTACACACTCTTTGTGGTTAAATAGAAATTTATATACTACAGCAAAAGAAGCACGTTACCCTGCTTGTGTAGGGCTATGCCAAATTGGTAGGGGTAGAGTGATGGAGTGTTGGAACGATGGTACGAGCAGATCAACAAGGTGGTATCTGTGGCCTTTACCTATGAGATTAATAGGGTGGGACAGTAGAGGATCATTTATAGGAAGAAGAAGAAAGGTACAGAATGACAGAAGTAGCATTACTTAAAACATTATTAGATAAAGATTTCTATGAACTACACAGAGGGATACGATGCCCAGATAAAATCTTCACTAAGGATGTAAGGAAAGTAAAACAAACATTAGATTATGCAATGCAAAAATATGATAAGGGGCTATCACTAGCTGACTTGGAAGCACTGTTCTATGCGTCTAACAAGACACTCACAACATCAAGTAAAGAGCAGTACCATAAGATATTTAAGAAGATGGCAAGCAGTAGTGCATTAAATAATGAGGTAGCTACTGAAGTTATCTCTAGGTTGTTCCAACAGGCAGTGGGCGAGGAAGTAGCTAACATTGGGTTTGACTTTGTTAATGGTACAAAAACTAGCCTAGAACCATTGCGTAATCTTGTAGATAAATACAAGGATGATTTTACACCTAACATAAAAATTAAGTACGAAAACATGGACCTAGATTCCATATGGGAAGACAACGAAGACGAAACAAAATGGAAGTTCAATATACCTACCCTACAGCGTCGAGTAGAGGGCGTTACAGGGGGTCATTTTGTTATAGTAGGTGCGCGTCCTAACACAGGTAAGACGAGCTTCCACGCCTCTATTATAGCCTCTGAAGGGGGCTTCGCTGAACAGGGTGCAAAGTGTTTAGTTTTATGTAATGAAGAGGCATCAAAAGTAGTACGTTTAAGGTACACAAATGCAGGTACAGGCATGGAAAAAGAGGAAGGAAAAAGAAATAGAGCTAAGTCCCTCTTACTGTATAATAGAGTAAAACCTAACATTGCTTTATCAGATGGGACAGGTGAAGAAATGCCTTGGGTAGAGGCGGCAGTTAAATCACATAAACCCGACATTGTTATATTAGATATGGGGCATAAGTATGCAGAACGTACCAGTGATAAGACTGATGTATATTTAAAGGATGCAGCAATTCATGCACGAAACATAGCAAAGCAATATAACTGTGTTGTGTTTTGGATGACACAATTAAGTGCTTCGGCAGAGGGCCAAGTCAACCCAGATATGTCTATGATTGAAGGGAGTAAAACAGGTTTGGCAGGGGAAGCTGATCTTATGATACTCATATCTAAGAACAGGAAAATAGAGGGAGCTGATGAGTCGGAAGATAGTCAGAGACATTTGACGATAGCTAAGAATAAAATTTCAGGTTTTCATGGGCGTATAACGTGCCAGTTAGATGGTGCAGTTGCTAGGTTCACAGCATGAGGTTAGTGCTAGATGTAGAGAACACAACGACTAAACGTAATGGCAAGACACATATGGACCCGTTTGAAGTTAACAACTTTCTGGTACAAGTGGGTACTAAGAATGTAGATGTACCCAGTGAACGACATTTGCTTACGTTCGATCATGTTGAATATACAGATAGAAGTGGTGATAATTCCAGGCTATTACAAACTATACTAGACAAGACTACCTTACTAATAATGCACAACGCACAGCATGACTTGATGTGGCTATGGGCTAGTGGCTTCAAGTATGATGGTGACATCTACGATACCATGTTAGCTGAGTACATCCTACAACGAGGACAAAAACAGCCATTGAGTTTACTGGCTTGTGCTGAACGACGGAACTTAACATTTCAGAAGGATGATACATTAAAGAAATACTTTAAAGAAGGATACAACACTAATGAGATACCACTTAAAGAGCTTACACATTATCTTGGTTGCGATATTGACACTACTGCCGAACTGTTCATTACTACTCTTACCGAAGGCTTCTCCAAAAGCGAGTCAAACGGAATGGATAGAGTTCGAGACATTACCTTCAAAGTCTGTAAAACCCTTACCCGAATGTACATGTCGGGATTCAGAGTGGATAGACTCACCCTTCAAGTAGTTCGTAAAGAGTTTGAAGAAGAGAAGACAGCCATAGAGGGCAGGTTGTTTACACAGATACGAGAACTTATGGGAGACACTCCAATTAATCTTAATAGCCCAGAGCAAGTGTCTCAAGTTATATTTAGCAGGAAGATAATTGATAAGAAGGTTTGGGTTGATCTGTTTGACTACACTAATAACATGGCTGAGTTTAAGGAGGCAGTGGCATCTAATAGTACACTGATAAGAAAGACAAAAGCATTTAGTTGTCCTACCTGTAATGGGATTGGTAGCAGATACAAAAAGAAGAAGGATGGCTCTGACTTTAAAAAGGCTAGTAAGTGTCCTGATTGTTTAAGTAGAGGCTATCAATTAAGTCAGACTAACAAACTCGCAGGTCTAGGATTTAACCCACTAAACAAAACTTGGGTAAGTGCTAATGGATTTAGTACAGGTAAAAGTAATTTAGATATGTTAATAGCTACAGCTAAAACAAAACGTATGACTGTAGCTATTCAATTCTTGGAAGATGTAAAACGATTGTCGGCTGTGTCAACATACCTATCATCATTTGTGGATGGCATAACTAATTACACAAAAGAGGATGGTTTCTTACATGTAGGTTTAACACAACATATAACATCTACTGGTAGGTTTAGTGGACGTAATCCTAATATGCAGAACATGCCACGCGGTGGTACTTTTCCTGTGAAGAAAGTATTTGTATCTCGATGGCAAGGCGGTCAAATATTAGAGGCTGACTTCGCACAACTTGAGTTTAGAGTTGCGGCATATTTGTCACAGGACAAGACAGCAATGAATGAAATAGCTACAGGGTTTGATGTTCATAGCTATACAGCTAAAGTTATTACTGATGCAGGGCAACCTACAACACGACAGGTAGCAAAGGGTCATACATTTGCACCTCTCTTCGGGGCTAGTGGGTTTGGTAGAAGCAGAGCAGAGGCTGCATACTATAAACACTTTAATCAAAAGTATGACGGTATAGCTAAGTGGCACAAGAAGTTAGGCAATGAAGCGATACAACAACGCAAGATAACTACACCATCAGGCCGCCAGTACGCATTTCCTGATGTTGAGCGTAGGCAGAACGGAACGCCAACGCATTTCACTATGATAAAGAACTACCCTGTTCAAGGGTTTGCTACAGGAGATATTGTACCTGTAGTGCTATTAGAAATGGATGAAAGATTGAAGCCATTAAAGTCTTGCTTAGTTAACACTGTACATGACTCAACTGTAATTGATGTACACCCCAACGAAACAAATTATGTAATACAAATTATAAGAGATATGAACAACGACTTAGACCAAATCATCGAGGAGGCATATGATGTAAAAATGAATGTACCCATGCTTTTAGAAGCTAAGATAGGCCCGAATTGGCTTGACACAAAGGACGTATGAGAGTATAACTATAACTCTTTTCACATTTAAAAAACTAAAAGGTAAACGTAATGAATATGGAACTTACAGTAAACGATAACTCAGGTCGATCAATGGCTGAGATGATGGGGGTAGATACCTCTGCAGGACCACAAAAGACATCTAGTCTAGCTAGATTAAACATACTTCACACAGCTCTGATGGGCGAGGTAGAGGTTGCAGGAAAACTTAGGAATACAGAAGTGTTACCTGTTGGTACTTTTTCTCTCAAGATAGGGGAAGATATAATTTATGTAGCTAAACCAAGTATTCGTATATTTGCAATGCGGCAGCAGTATGCAAAGTGGGATTCTGAGAATAATAAAATGGATAGGACAGTATTAGCTAATGATTTAAAGTCCGACCTTAAAGATAGTAGGGGTACTTTTAATATAGGTAGGCCGTTAGGTTTTGTTACTGATTGGGAAAACTTACCTCAGAAAACTAAAGATATAATGCGTGTTGTTAAGCGTACTAAAGTATTGTTTGGTACAATAAAAATTAATGGTGGCGCAATGAACAGCAACGGAGAGCCTATTAAAGGTTACGATGATGAGATACCATTTATCTTAGACATAAAGAATAATACAAGTATTAAGTGTCTTGATGCGGCTGTTAAGTCTATATCTAAGACAGGTGCTATGCCTATTGCTTACACTGTAGAGCTAGGCTCGATAGCTGAGTCAATGCCTACAGGAGCGACCTTTGCTACTATGACATTTACAGTAAAAAATAAAGTTGATTTAATTGAAGAAGACAGTACTACATTTCAGTCTTTCCTTGATTGGATTGAGTGGTCTAATACTTTTATATTAGCTAAGTGGGACGAACATAATAAACAGGATACGGGTGCTAGTGATGAAGACTTGGTCGCAGACTTTGTTGACATCGAAGGAACCGCTGTTTAATGGAGAAGTTATCTGAGGCAGGACATTGGTATGATAGCGAAGGAGCCGCTACCTATACGATCATAGGAGCCAATGGTACAGAGCGAAACACTACTCTTAAAGATGCAAGAAAGCACGGATATGTTCCCTCTGTCACAACAATAATAGGGATGGCTGCAAAGCCATCTCTTGAGAACTGGAAGATAAATCAAGCACTTCACTCTGCAATAACTTTAAAGCAACGCGCTAACGAAACATTGGCTGCTTTTACTTACAGATGTAAGCAAGACTCTAAAGAGATTGGCAGAAAAGCCGCAGAACGTGGTACAATTATACACGCTATGATTGAACAAGGGTTTATGGGTGGTAAAGAAACGAAAGCCTATAAAGTTATTAAGAAGTACTTAGATGAAAACTTTCCTGATGAAGAATGGGTTGCAGAAGATTCATTCTGCTCAACAGATGGTTACGGAGGCAAGATAGATTTGTACTCTAAATCAGGAATATTTGTTGACTTTAAGACTAAGGATGGGTTAAAAGATAAACAGGCATCTAAACTTGTTTATGATGATCACGGGATGCAACTCTCTGCTTACGCAGAAGGCTGTAACTTTAAAGAACCAGAAAGAGTATCTATATTTGTAGACAGAGAAGACCCAGAATTGATAGCAGTACATAGGTGGGATAAAGAAACCCATGTAAGACATATATCTATGTTCAACAGTCTTCTTTCTTACTGGAAATTAGTAAAAAAATATGATCCATCAGAGATCTTAAAAAACAAAAAAGATGAGGCAGCATAATGGTAAAGATGACAATTGAAGGCACAGACTACGACACAGATAACATGACTGATGAACAAAAGGAATTGATTGAAGTTCTAAAAGTTAATACAACTACATCAAATGTAGTCAATCATATGTTACAATGTGTGAACGCAAT
>ERZ651776.6002-NODE-6002-length-10196-cov-3.011464_pt1 | contig 10196 bp, 16 predicted proteins | sample MGYA00514761_ERZ651776 | MGnify/ENA metagenome assembly ERZ651776 | reverse complement strand
TCAGCTTCTAGTCTATACTTTACTACTTTATACGCCATCTGTTTTATCCTCTAACTGTGGTGTGTTTGTCAAAGATGTTTCATCTAAGATGTTAAACCCTCTGCTGTTTGCAAAGTCTGCAGGACAGTGTGCAAATTTATCAGCTAGTTTTTCTAACCACTCTACTGTGTGGTGATGTTCAGGAGCTTTACCATCTTTTATTAATTCGTTTTCCCAGTTCAAGTACGCAAATACTTCTGCTTGTGCTTGTGCTGCAGGGATACCTAGATCAAATAAGTAGATCATGTTACCCTCGTCAATTATACCACCTCTAGGTCTAGCACTATTTATTGCCTGTTTCATACAGGTCATAATGTGATACTTGACTTCTTCTAACTCGTAGTCTGCTTCAGTAAGTTCTTCTTTACCTATTTTCTTCATTAGGTTGTCATACTGATTCGTGAAGAAGTTTAGTTTACGTACTGCAGCTTCTACATATCCACGAGAGCTTTCTGCGTTTGCTTGCTTTTCGTTTATCTTTATCTCTAACATCTCTCGTTCTAGATCATCATCTTCTTCAAGTAACTTACGTTCTAGTTTTTTTAACTTTACCTCTTCTTTTCTCATTTTAAAGTAGGCTTCTCTTAAAGCACCTTTAGTCTTTTCTATTTCTGCAAGACTGTGTTTAATAGAACGTATGGGTGTGATAGCAGTTACGTCTAGTGTTACTGACATCATCTGAGAGTGCGACTTATAAAAGTTGCTAGATGCTTGTGCTATAGCAGGTGCATGTTCCTGTATGTTTGCAAGCATAGACTTGTATTCAGGTTTAGATGTTGGTAGCTGAATATTAAAGTCTGCTGTTGCTACAGCGTTAGTTTGTTTCTTAGCTTTTGCCATAAAAAACTCCGTTTATTATTGTTTTTATTAGAGTGTAGTTATAACATATTTACGTGTGTAAGGCAAGTGTTTTAGACATTAAGCTGCTAAACCTCCATGTGCTGCTGAAGCATTACCTGCAGCAAGCCCATATCTTGTTCCTGTTAAATCACCAAACCCTTTAATCAAATTATAATAGTTTGGATTCTGTTCTTCGGTCACTGTCTGTATACGACATGTTCCGTCTGCGTGAACCAGTGAAGGAATCTCGTCATATGCTTTTTGTTTTGCTTGAATCGCAAAAGACATGTTCGGTGATTCTTTAAGTTGCAACATTTCGAAATACTCATGAGCTCTTTCTGCAAGGATTGAACCTGCGAAGGGACGATAGTCTTCACGTTTCTTAACTTCATTAACAATCTGTTTTGCATGTGGGTGACGTGGGTCAAAAAGAATACTACGATTACCCAATGCACGAGGCCCCCACTCGGAAGTGTTCTGAAACATTCCAACGATTTGTTTGTTCTCGATTATCTCTTGTAGAACATCATTTAAATTTCTATGTATCCGTGTTAGTAGCATTATTCTCTTCTCCAGTTTTCATTAAATATTCTAAGTGTATACAAGCACCAAAAGCAGTTCCTCCGTCATGCGGAATAGGGTCTACGTAAAATTGGTGTTCGGGGAAACGACTTAAATATTTGTAGTTGTTCGTGCAGTTGAGTGCGTATCCACCACTTAATAATATATTCTTACAGTCGGGATTCATGTCGATTCCTTTTTGAATTGTTTTACAAGTCTCTTCAAATGCATTGAGTTCTAACTCTTGTGATATGGAGAATTTATTAAAACGTTTATAATCTGAATCAACAATACCATAACTTGCCATACCCATGACCTTTCCTGCGGCACGTCCTTGGTCGTCACAACCCAGTGCATGACTCATATTACTGAAGTCCATACCATTGGACGCACGTGACGTATACTCATAGATAACTCCGTCTTCAATCTCTGTAAGGTTCTCACCCATATAATCTAGTGTTCCTTCCTGTTGATTCGGAAAGTTTGAACCTTTTAAATCACCAAGGAATCTATGATTACTTGATAAGACCCATTGACGTTTTGCTGGTTGGTCGGGTGTCATTCGATAGATAGACTCAATCTCTTGATAACCCGCCATAGTGTCATAGTTCAATCTTGCACCACCTCCGTCCATGACGATTGCGATTGCGTCTTCTTGTTGTTCTATATACGGACTTAAGTGATAACCACAATATGCGTGATACAGGTGGTGTTCAAACCAAAAATAATAATCGTCTACACCTTCGAACTGACCTGCGAACCCGTCATGAATATATTCCTCTACGTTTACACCACCAAAACCTATTCCGTCAACAACACCAAACTCACCAAACTTCTCACAAAAGTCTTCACACCTTTGATTGGTCATAGGTTCACTACGAACATAATCTGCAACCTCAATAGACAACATACGATTCTCCATGAGTTTCTCGTTGTTGATATGAAGTTGGATATTACGTCTGTCAAAACTTGCCATGACGAGTTTATCGGGTGTCTCTACACCACCTTTGTGAATACACTGGAGTTGGTCGGGGTAGGTTGTCTCAAAACCCTCGTCACCTTGTTGCATTGCAAGAGGTGTCCAGTATTTTTCACGTCTGAAACGTTCTTCTTCGTGCATGAAGTCTAAAATACCAGTCTCAGTATCGTATTGACACAAGGAAGTGTCGTGGCTTGAATTAATTCCAATGATTTTCATAATATATTTCCGTGTTTAAGATTCTGTTTTCTTTTTTTGTGCGATTTTCTCTTTGATTGCAGTGTTAACACGTTGCAAATCGACAACTTCGTGGGTGAGTTCTTCGAATAAACGTCTTTTCCCTTCTTTAAAACCACTTCGGTAAGAAAAAAAGACACATGCACCAATAAACACCAAGTGTATGAGTAATAAATTTGTTTCCATTATACTATATAGTCCTCGGGTTTCTCTTGTTTAGTTTTTTTGGTGAGTTTACCCAGTGTCCATTCGGTGCAATCGTGTTTTTTCCAATAAAAGTGTAGTGTGAAAAATAATAATCCCCACAAACCCAGTGAAAAGATATATTTAAATATTGTCCAAGGTAATAATATTAATTCTGTCATACAATCGTCCCAAATAAAGTTCTTAATAAAAGTGCAACACCAACGCCGTTTAACAGTATGAGTGCTCTATCTTTCCATAGGACACCTACTATTAACCAACCCGTGACACCAATCAACGAGAAACAAAGGTCTAAAAATTGTAAACCCTCAATTCCACGCATACTCATAGATATTAATATAAAGAAACTTGCAGTCCACTTCACATACCAATCTATGGTATATTTAGGGGTTGCAGATTTAAATATTCTATTACTATTCGCTAATTCTTTTTTATCAAATATTTCTTTAACCATTATAACCTTTCCTTAATTTATTTGTATTTCCAATAATCCAATAACACTCCGTATTATCTTTCTTCCAATCCACCATATCGAACGCCTTAGACTCGTATATCATATCCAGTTCGATAGACCCCACATTACGAGGGTGGAGTTTTGCATAGGGATAATTACCTTTACGAAACTCATAGTCGTATTCAAACTGCATACCCTCACAAATCCCTGTCACTGTCCCTACCCTGTCATAACCAAAGGGTTGGAGTCCTACTATGTCATAATCCCCACCATACTTCCTACGCCCCTCTAAGACACCTGCTAACGTGACACCCGACCCGACTGGAACATACAAGACACGGACATTCGGGGGTATGTTCTGCACCTGTTCAGAGATACGTTCAACAATACTCTCCCTATGCGTCTGAGCTGCATACCCAAAGAGTATAGGAAAGAAAGGTCGTGTCTCCTTTAATTTATTCAGATTACTGTATAACACATTGTTGAAACCTTGTGACTCTGATAAGACTACCAGTTCTGCACCTAACTCATGACACCACTGCATGGGTATCTGTTTAAGACTCTTCTCTACAGTGGTATTCCCAAACCCTATAATGCAGTTCAAATCAAACTCTTTTGCGACTCTAGCAACAATAGGACTTTGTGGTGAATGAATAGACGCTGCAGTCGCAATGGTAGACCCACATGACTCCCGAATATAATCTAAGTTCCTTTCAACAAGGTCTCTACACTGTCGTATCTTACCACCCGAGATAAAAGAATCACCATAGGGTGCATATAAGTCCTCACGTTTAAAGTGTATATTATCTTCACAGTGTATAGGGGTGTATTCAATCATTCGTCATAGTGTCTAGTAGGTGGGTGTATAGTTATTCCCATACGTTTTAATATGTTTATCTGTTCTTGGAGTCTCTCAATAGAGTCTTGTTGTTTGCTCACCAGTTCAGTGAGTTCTTTAATTAATTTGATTGCGACCTCTATTCTACTCATAGGTTTATTATAACATAAGTCCATGAAAGTGCATAGACTAAAATGGTGATTAATGCAAGTATAGCGATAAGTGTAAAAAGGCTGAGGGTCTTAAAAATACCCCGAAAAAATTTTATCATGTGTTTAATATACTCTCCGTTAACTATTTGAGGGGGGGTTGAGTCCACATATATTTTCCCTAGGAGTCCCACAGCACTGTTCTCTGAGGTTTTCCGAGGTGACCCCTACCGATATACCTCTGAGTTGCTCTGAACGTCTTAGAACGTCTCTAAGGCCCTCGGAGGAATTCAGAACGAAGTCTCCCATTATAGTATACCATAAACTGATACCTATTGTCAAGCCCCGTAAAGGGTTAGTGGTCTCTCTCATGCCACTCTGACCTTCTCGGTAGATAACCCTAGGGACTTCACTGTCTACATAATGAAAGTCCTTCCCTAGTCGAACTTAAAGAATCCCCGACTGTATAGTAGTTTGGTTCTTATACATTCATTATACACTAAAATGGGCTTGTTGTCTAGTGGAATTTACGTTTATTTCCATTAATCACTATGTAATCTATGTCTATATGGCCGATTATACTCTGACCAGTCCTCCTACGAACTAACATACACATAGAATCCCATGCACGATTGATATCACCCTTGGATATAGTCGCTAAGTCCATTTCCTGTTTCGTTAACTGTATATGAACGGGATAACCAGTGGCTATATGTGTTCCTATGATACAGTTATCGTCTGTTAGGTTATACACATGCAACCTCCTCTATTATATCATTAATCTCTACCTGTGTATACTCATCATGTTCCCACTCCAAGATATGTTTCTCGAATTTGGTGACATAACTCTTTGCAGAAGACAATCTATTACATTCAGTATCTTTGATTTGATAGGGGTAGGGGTTATACATATGCAACCTCTACGTTCCCATGTCCATATACTGACACTGCACTATGAAAGGCTTTACGAGCTTCTTTCTCATTATCATACACAGTGACAATAGTATTAACAGTCAACACATACATTATGATATCACCTTTAATACTATAGGGAGTAAGAACAATGATATCCCTTGAAGGAAGTCTTTGTCAAGTAATCCGTGTTTCTTTAATGTTTTCATAATGTCTCCTTTGTATTTCCTCATTATAGACATAGTATAACAAAAAGTGAGAGTCATTGTCAAGTCTCAGAGACGTGCAGAGTCTTTCTCTGAGGTGCTCTGAAACCCTTGCTGTGCTTGGGTTTGCGGGGAGGGGGTAATAGGGGTGATACTAGGGTGTTGCTTAGAGGGGTGCTCTGAAACCCTTACAGCAAAGGGGTTCGCAGGCTCTTTGACTCCCAACTAAATATGTGGTTAAGGTCTCCGAACAACACCGACTAAACCCCATTTATTCACTGATTCCCCTATACACATAAATCCGAATATATTTACACACTTTGACACACTTCTACACACATTATATTCGAAACGCCCTGAGACACCTCTGAATTATATTAATTACTAGTCACTTATCACCTATCGTTTATCTGATTAATGACTAAGCGTGTGTTTTTTGGTATAATAGAGTCATAGTAAACAAAAAGGAGAAATACTATGAATGAATATGAAGAAAGAATAGAAGAACTTGAGAATCAGATATACAAGATTATTGAGTTTCTTAAACCTATCGCAATAGGTTCTGAACAACTATGGGAAGTTGTTTATGAGGACATTTTAGATAGAGAAGTTCCCAATGGAGTTGATTCGAGAAAAGAATATAGAGACTATTTTGAGTCTTGAGTAGTGTAGAAGTGTCTTCGAATGATATAGACACGTGTATATGCAATAAGTGTCATCCACGCAGTAATCGTAGTCCCTATTTGCACACTCGAAGTCATACCGAGTTTGTCTATGCATATGAACAACCCTAATAGATTCAATGGATAGTTAATTAATAGACCCGTAAAGACAGTTGTTGCAGTTTCTTTGTGTATTCTACGTGATTTACTTGACATAGTGGGTATACATGTCCGTTTCTGAGTTTGTGGGTTTGTTATTCATATACACGTCAAATGCACATGAGTATCTATTCTGTTCTAAGTGGTTTGGGGGAACTGCATGGGGTTGATAGCTTGAAATGATACTGAGTGTTCCTTGTTCGTTGATTATATCCCCGTAGGTCTCGTAATGTGTATACCATGGGTTGGGTTGGTTGTTATTGGAGAGGAATATGTTGCCTGAGATAAAGTCTTCTTGGTCTGTCTCTATATCGAAACCATGGAAGTGTATAGGAATTTCCTCTCGTGTGTGTAAACAGTTGCACCATGACTTGACCCAAATCTCGTCTGTGTCTTCGGGAAAGAATTCATATATGGTATCTCTGACGTATTCACCTAATGGGATATTCAAGGCTTGTTCGACTTGTTCAAAGAAGTTGTATTGTCCATGACGACTGGTTGTTCCCGAATAGTAGGGATTTACTTGTTCGGGAAGTTCCAGTATGTCTTTCTCTATATGGTGAATATACTCTTTTATATGGTCGGAGTCTTGTGGTGTGAGAAAGTTGGGTATATTATATAATAGTCTTTCGTTTTGACCTTTACTTATATCACCCATAGGTCTAACCACTCGTCCTCGTGTGGTGTGTCCCCGTCCAAGTATAGGAAGGATACATGTTTACTGAGGGTTCTGTATTCATGACCGAAATCGAAGAGTCTACCTTCTTCTTCACCACCCATTCCACGCCATTCAGTCCATGAAGGTCTGACTTCTGTTTCAAATAGGTCGTTTAACATGAGATTCCTTGGGTGGTCATGGGTTTTATATGAACTGAGAACACCTTTAGGGAAGGGTAGTGGCATGACTTTCTTATCGTCATAGAAGGTTTCTAACCAACGTTGAAAACCCTCTTCGCCAGGATATTCTGTTTGAATACTCACTGGGTCTTTAAGAAACTCTTCTCTAAGGAAATCCCAACCACCTTGCACAAAAGTTGTAAGGGCATGTGAATAGGTGTTTGTATTTGATTCGTTCCACCAGTCTTCACCTTGGGTAATAAAGAGTGTATTGTTTTCTTTGACACTTGCTTCTTCTTCTGCAGTAAACGTGAAATGTGTTTCATGGGTTGTCCCTTGGTCGGGAATACCTTTTGCAAGTTCAGCCATTGCAAAGTCCACAAAATGTATATTAGGGTCAACAAGACATGTTTTAGTCCCTTCACCAAATAGGTCGGTATCAAACATATCCAGTTTTCTGTATGCACTATCGGTTATCTTATCGGATTCTTTTGCAAAGAAAGGTATGATTCTTACGTCCTCTCTATCGGGAATTCCTGTAGGGTCGTCTGTGTATACGTTGAGTCTGTATAAAGGTATTCCGTCACTATTCGGTTCTATAATTCTTTGACGTTGAACACCTGTTAAGAATGTTTTAAATTGTTCACTTGTTAAATCGTTGTCTTTAGTTTTGACAACTACCATTTCCATAGGCATAATATAATCTCCTAATATATTATAAAATTAATTTCTTCGCATTCGTGCAATGTCGACTGCATGTTGTTTATCCTCTTCGAAGATAGGCACCATATTCGACTTATGCATGGTTGCAATTCCTAAGAGTTTACGTTCACCTGTATATTGCATAGGTTCTCTTTTAGGTGTGATATCACCTGTTGTCGTTCCTATGTATGAAGGTATACGTTCCTCCTCAATAATCGATTGCATCACTTGGTCATATTGAATTTGTTGTTCTGCAATTAATCGTTTATATTTAGTGTTTTTATTAAAGGCTTTCGTCTTACGTTTTTTCCCATGTGGTGAATAACGAATAGAACTACTTAAATTTAAAAAACCCATGTATTAATTATACTACCAATACATGGGTTCTGTCAAGTGATTTATTGAATAATTTTCACAACTTTGTCAAGTCGTCCACTCTTCATCATAATATTAAAGTTGTCTGATAAGCTCTTTAGAAACTCGGCAGACAATGATGCGTAATGTTGCATTGTTATCTCCTGTTGTTGTTGAAACGTTCCGTCAACTGCACTTCGGTATTTTACCTACTTAGTCTTTGTGACTTAATTGTTTCTTTTATGTGTCAAATGTGTGACACAATAGTATTTATACAAATACAAAACTGGTGCTGGTAGTCGGGTTCGAACTGACGACCTACTGATTACAAATCAGTTGCTCTACCTACTGAGCTATACCAGCAAATAATAGTCGGAAGTCGTCTTTGTATAACCACTTCACAAAATTCTTAGTCCCTTCGTCCAGTGTGAACTTGGGAATACTAAAAGGAACCTCACCTATCTCTGAGTTTACCTCTTCGTTTGACCATGTGTTTTGAGAGAAGTCAACTTCAAAACCTTTGGTCACTTCATATATAGTGTCTTTGACTTCGTCCAGTCGAATGATTCTAGAATATGGTTTCTCGTCATTGGAATTCTCATAACACCATTTCCACTGGGGTTCAAATATCAGATTGGTGTAGTAAAAATGAAACCAATGTGAATCCAATCGTTCTAAGAGATTCTTATTCTTACCTCTTCTATCGAAATCTGATATCATGAGTGACGGAATGAATCTGACTTGTGATACAAATCTTTCATAAGGGTCACGGATAATAGTAAACACGTCTATGTTATGAGTGTTTATGTATTCTTTTAATTTGGGATAGAGACAGAATGCTTGGTCTAGTGTAAGGTGTGCATGGTTCTCTATTGGAAAGTGTTCATGACGTGGGTCTGCATGACCACCAATAGACTTTCGGAGTTCACCATTATCCTCATCATACATCATTCGTATATTGATAATATCATAATCATCACTTGAATCTTGTATTTGTTGAATAATGTGAGACCCCGAAGTCTTTGGGATATGCATAAAAAACGCAAGAATCTCTCGGGTCTTTTTATTACGTATCCCAAACATGAGTTATCTTAGAAATTATAAGATAAATGAAAAGATACTGAATCAGTTGTTTGATTCTCAAATGCTTCGTCTAACATAATCAATGCACCTAGTGTAAAGTCATTGATATCTTTGGACAATAACAATGCTGAAAAATCATTATCTTCATCATGATATCCGTATCCGAGAGATACGTCAAGTGCATCTATGAACCATAAATCATATGATATATGTGCATAGTCGTCCTCTGTATCCGTATCCAAGTAATATGCAACTTTTAGATTGTTATATCTAACCTTTACAAATCCCTCTTCTACTGTATCGTAATCACCTTTGTCATAACGATACTGAATGACACCTAATTGGACATCTAAATTGTCCATAACACCTAGATTATATCCTAGATATAGGTCTCTCTCTTGTGTAGCTTCGTCTCCGAAATCTACTTCACCAACCCATGCACCAACAAAGAATCCGTTAGAATCCAATTCGATACCTGCGTTTAATGATGATGCACCTGCTGATTGAGTTGCACCTCTCCACATATAGTCACTTGAATAACCTATGCTTCCATTTACATCTGCAAATGCAGACGTTGATAGGACTAATAGTCCTAATAGTATATTTTTCATAATATACCTCCTAACTGAATATTATACATTAAATAACCCTATCTGACTAGAGGGTTTTAAGTGGCGGAAGATGAAGGATTCGAACCTTCGAAAGAGTTTCCCCTTTGCTGGTTTTCAAGACCAGTGCATTCAACCGCTCTGCCAATCTTCCTTTACTGGTGGAGCATACTGGGTTCGAACCAGTGACCTCCTGCTTGCAAAGCAGGCGTTCTCCCAACTGAACTAATGCCCCAGTAAACTATTCTTTGATTTGTTTTGTCTTTCTTGACTTATAGACTTTCTTTTTAGACTCGTCTATGTTAGGTGTAGATTTATCGTCTGCAACAAAACGACCTTTCTCGTCTCTTGCTCTGACCCATTCAAATCCTA
>ERZ651776.6001-NODE-6001-length-10196-cov-4.269888_pt1 | contig 10196 bp, 9 predicted proteins | sample MGYA00514761_ERZ651776 | MGnify/ENA metagenome assembly ERZ651776 | reverse complement strand
CATAGGCATAGGCATAGGCATAGGCATAGGCATAGGCATAGGCATAGGCATAGGCATTTTCTCTATTTCCTTACCTGGCACCACACTCCCAGCCTCTGGGGGGGTTGGCAATTTCTCGATTAATTCCATCTGCTTATTTTCGTGAGAGGCAACCAAAGAGCGACCAAAGCTAAGCGTCTCATTTCTTTCGTCACGAGGGAGTTTGCGAGGGTCATTCAACCTGCTGCGTGCCTCAGATATTAGAATTTTTCTGGCGATTTGGCGCTTTATGTTCTCCTCCTCTTTTTTGTCCTTATCATTATTATTCAGCCACTTGTCTTCGCAATTAGAAATCGCAAGCCCCAACTCGCGCACCGATTCGGTGTGTAGTTCCCCCTTTATCATCGAGTACTCTTCGGTGACAGCCTTCATCTTTACATCATAACTTAGTCCTCCCAGAATTGCGTGCGTCGCCGCTAAAGTCACACTGTTTTGTGTTTTGCTCATTCTCGAAGTGTGGGGTAAGGAAATCGCAACGGCCATTTTGTCCGTCATCTCGTCCAGATCCCTTTGAATATCGGGCGTGATTAGGCCGCGCTTATCCATAATTTGGGTCAAGTAAACCTTGATATTTGCCGATTCAACCGCCTTCTTTTCGATCATTTTCTTCTGGTCCCGTCCAATTATTCCTTCCATCCTCTCAAAGACTTCCAGGCGAGTCTGATCAAGAACCGAACATTCTTTCGCCTTATGGGCCTCTAAATTTGCATTGTGGCACTTCTGCGAGCACCAACCAATGACACTACAGCCTACGCACATATCCAAATCGTCCCCTCTCTTCTCACTAAGGAAGTTGCAATCGGGGTTGTTGCAACGAAATCTGTTTTCTGATAATATTTTTTCGATTCTAACTCGCTCCAGCCATATGGACTGCAAAAGTGGACAGTGTTGTTTTGCTAGGGGTGCGAATTGTCCGGTACAGAGATCGTTTGCTTTTGAGTAGGCTTCCATTGCAGCAAGCGACAAATAACCGCTAAACATCGCAGATTCAGTAAGTTTCAAGGCCTCGACGACTTTAAAAAAATCTCCTCCGTGATCCTCAATTTTGTTTAGCGCAAGCCTCATCTTGGCCTCTGGAACGTTATTGGATACCGACGTGTCGTGGTAACGAAGGGAAAGGACGTCGTTCTTCTTCTGTCCAATAAGGCCGAACTCGTAGATGTGCCCGAGGAGGAACTTAGAAGCCTTGCAACCTTCTTTGTTCTCGCGCATTATCCTTTGAAATGTCTGCGCACGGTTCCACTTCCCTACTATCCGGGGGGGGTCCGACTTGAACGAGCTCCCCTTCTCCAACAAAGTCGTAAACACGGTGTGAAAAACCTCGTCATCGTCCACTTTAGCACGGCCGTAGCGGGGTGCAGATGTATCAATGAGCAAAAACTGCGTGCCGAGAAGTTCGTGATGTGGTGTTAGCGTGTGTCTTTAAGTGTTGTTGCCTGAGTGGTAGATTACCTCTTCGCTTCTGGCCTTGTACAGGTTGAGCAAACGCATGTATGCCATTACCTCCGGCCCTTGAGGAATTGTCTTAGCCTTCTCTTCATCCTCGGCACTGAGGTCAGGGAATCCAGCAGGGTTCGAGAGTGCCTCAAAGAATTCTATCGCCAATGTCTTGCATTTCATCTGCTGCTTCTGCGCAAAATCAATATTATAGGGGGAGTCAGCGATCGGTCGGTCATTGGTCAATCAGTGGTATTAATCAGTGGGGGCGCAAAAGTCGTCTCATCACTTTCTTCTTACCTTCTCCTTGGCTTTGAAACTAGTGTAGCCAGAGGTTTCGTTCACTGGAAATACGCGATTCCGGACGCAACCCTTGACGCACATGTCCTCGTCGACAGGAGCGAATATTGATCCCCCACCACGGTCAATGAATGCCTTCGCCTTTGGGAACTCCTTCTTGAACTTGTTGGGATCATCGATGAATGGCGTTATTGGGGTTTTGCCTACTTTCAGTTCATGGTCGTGTAGCAACATAATGTGGTACGGTGCAAATCGATTGGCAGGCCAGCCGTCTTGGTGGTACCAAATTTGCATGACTCTGCCAATTCGATAATCAGGATCAAACTGATTCGACCACCAAGTCCCTCCTATATTGGAGTATACAATGTCCCCCACAGCAAACCGCAGCTTCGGCTTGTTTTCTGGATCTTCGACCAGCGTCAATCTTGAGTGATTTGCCTCCGGAAATGGTATAAAGTTATGCCTTCCCTCAGAACGCACTTGAGGCCATTTCTCGGGCGGCTCTTTTGGCGGCATGATGTTTCCGTTCTGGAATTGTAGGGGAGATGTGTGTAAGACAGGATGAAGAGATTTTCTGGAGATGCGCAGTTGATGAGAGTGGACAAGGGTTTTAAGTTAAGGTGAGGGGGGGGCCGTAATATCATTTTTCCACTTTTCTCTCTGAAATTTTCATCTCTGACGTCAATTTTTTGTAAATCCCCTCAAATCGAACGATCCTGTGCTATGTACAAAATTTTGGCGTCGACAAGGCCAGAATTTTCCTTTAATTCTCGTGTCAGGATTTCACGACAGTATCACCGAATAGCTTCAGGCAGAAGACACACTCTTCGGACAGGCGTGCTTGGAAGCACTGCGCATGCAGTCGATAGATTAATTCACTGCACGTCATGTCTGCTTGACCAAAACTCTGGCACGCCATCACCTAAAACACCGAATGTCACAAAGATGAATTTGACAAAGAACCTTCCGATTCGTCTCCTAGAAAAGTACGCACCCCCCCTCGTACCTTACGGGTATCTCTCGCGCATCGATAAGCCTATCGGCACTACCCTTCTGCTGCATCCTTGTCTAATTTCCCTGACCATGAACTCCCCCACTTTTTTGCCTGACCCGTATCTCCTCTTTCTTTTTGGTGTGGGGGGGTTCGCAATGAGAGGTGCAGGATGCACGATTAACGACATGTGGGACAGGGATATTGATGGAAAGGTAGAGCGGACAAAAACGCGGCCAATGGCGAGCGGAGAGATTAACTTTTCGGGTGCTACAGTGCACCTGGCCGCTCAGCTTGGGGTTGGACTAGCTGTGTTAACCTCCCTACCCTACACGGAGGAGTGTTTTAAGCTCGGGGTTATGTCGCTCCCCCTCGTTTTTCTTTATCCGACGGCAAAGCGATGGACACGGTATCCGCAATTTGTGCTCGGCGCCACATTTAACTGGGGCGTTTTTATGGGTTGCGCTGCAGAAACTGGCGCAGTGAATTACGACGTCTGTTTGCCCATGTACGCGGGGTTGATATCGTGGACCATAGTGTACGACACTATCTACGCGATGATGGACAAAGAAGACGACAAGAAAGTCGGGATAAACTCCACTGCCCTGACCTTTGGCGATAATTTTCGGCCTATTCTCACCGGTTTTTCTGCTGTTTTCGTTGCTGGTCTATCAACTGCAGGATACATGACCGGTATCTCTTCCTCTGCTTACTTCTGCGGAATTTTTGGCTGTGGTTCGCACCTTCTCTGGCAGGTTTGGACAGCGGATAGTAGTGTAGAGGGAAACTGCTTGGAACGGTTCAAGAGCAATGATTATGTTGGGCTTGGGGTTTTGGCAAGTGTCTTGGCCGGGGGAGCTCTTGCGTGAGTAAGTAGAGAAATTAGAGTAATTTAGGAAAAAAAAACGAAAAAACAAAGAGGTTTCGTTTGCGTAGGAAAAAAACGGTCGCAAATTTTTTGGCAGATAGCGCATACAGGCGCACAGACAGCATCCGCATTAGTATTCACATTAGCAGCTGCCTCAAATAGTGTGGCATATTTCGTGATTTTGATGATGTTCAGTGCCCATTCGCAGCTTCCACTGACCATGACAACCAAGTGTCGAGCAAGACATGGAAAGACCTGTTGAAAATGACGTGTGTGTGCTTCAGGACCCACTGGCCAATCGTCGTTTTCATCTTCATTGAAAAGCGGTGAGGTATCATCAGCGAATCCTGTGTCGTCCTGCATTTCCATCACACTCGCATCAATGTCATCTCCTGTAGCAGGATTCCCGTCAAATAGACCCTTCTGGACCCAAATTACTTCAACCGGCGTAATAGTTAAGAGCCTAGTAATAGTCAATAGCCTCCTCAAGGTCGAGTTACAACACTCAATCGAGCAACCTCTTCCCTCAGTCTTTCAATCTCCTTGTCCTTTCTCTTCAATTCCTCACGCGCTGTGCGGAAAAGAACGCTGATGTTGTTTCTCAGGACTATGTTCTCCGCTTCTAAGTGCGGAACAGATGGCATGGTGAGTACTTGAGGCTGTGACTGAGGAACAGGGAGGCTGGAAGAAGGACCCAAATCATCGTAAAGGTCATCGTCCATCTTTCAAAGGGGTTTTTTCGATAGGTGATCTAAAGTTCAACAGGGTGTGGTGAGAACGTTTGTTTTATAACAGATGAAAACTAATTGATGTTGGTAGCAGGCACCTAGAAAAACAAAGAAGGATGGGGGGACGAGAGAAAACTGAATCACACTTTATTCTCTTCATTTAGTCTGAGTTTGTCCTTGGTGATGGAGCATTGATCTTAGAGGGTGGTGGAGCATTGATCTTAGGGGGTGGAGAGGTTTGTGTGATCTGATCTCGTAACGTATCTTTCAGCTTTGTTTCCTCATAATGCCGAAGCGCCCCAGGTCGTCGTCCTTCTCGGAGACCCCTACGCCCGATGGGATGCTCCCACCAATGCCAGCCCCTTTATCCCTGCAAACTTCGATTTCATCGTCGTCCTCGCGTCAATTTTCTTACTCACTTCCTGGTGGCATCCCTGGGACCCCTAGGGAAACTAGCGAGCCCTCGCCCTCACCCTCTGGCCCTCTCCCTCGTTTAGAGTCCAACTCCTCGTCAATGACAGGAAGTTTGCCATCGACACCGCGAGGGAATGGGATGATAGGAGATAATAGCTTATACCTGCAAGCGAGAGAACTGGAACAAGAAGGCACTTTGGATATTACTGTAAAGCTTCCACAAGCATCTGAAAGACAATTTGCTCAGGATGCTGCTGATGCGGAAGCGCAATCGAAAGTAACGCCGCTTGAGCCACTGCCGACGGACCCAACCGAGCTCTCAAAGTACCAAGACAAATTGACGTGCCATTTCAACCCGGGAGCAATCAGCAAGCTGATCGCAATTAATATTAAGAAGCGCTGGCATGACGAGAGAAACGAGGAAATAGCGCGCGATAAGTGGGAGGGGTTTGTAGTCTCCGAGGGTAAGCCCTGTACAAAATGCGATTTTTGTAACGCTGTGCCAAGGTGTACGATTCCGCTTGCAGCCTTGGCAAGCAACTCAAATAGTAGCAACCCGACTAAAATTTCACTGGAACTTGCAGCCCTGACGGCGACCCCAAGTGCTGCCGGGGATATTTCTGCTATTGTCGCTTCTATTACAAAAATGTTCTGCGGTCGGGTGGTCAAAGAGGCGAGAAATGTTGTCCTAGAACGGGGAGGAACAATGAAATCGACGATATTGCGTGAAGATATGAAGGAGGCGGAGCGACGCATCGTAGCTGGAGGCGTCTTTTTTAAGGGTGGGAAAGGAGGGGCTTAAAAAATATGTTGTAATGTTAAAATGTAACTGGCTTTGCTATTGCTACCACTCTTGTACTTGGCTTATTGCCACTCTTACGGTTTATTGCTACTACTTTTGCACTTAATTTGATGACCACTCAGTATATGAGTTCACGGATGCTCGACTCCCAGTTGCTCCCCCCCTCCAAACGCAATAGGTGACCGACCAGGATTACCAATGGGATTCTTTTGCTCAAACTTCAAGCCCTTGAACTCGTCGCTAACCTTCACCTCTCTCCTTCCAAAGGCGACCACTTCTGCAGCTAGCTTTCCAGCCAACACGGCCCCCTCCATTGATCCCAAAAATTTCTGCGAAGTCCAATCACCAGCGAGCGTAAAATTAGGAATCGGGGTCGTCTGGGAGGGACGATACTTGTTTCGCCCCGGAATAGCTGCGTAGACTGACCGCGGAGTTCGAACGACCGCGTACTTTGCAACATTTGCCTTCATCATATCATCAGGAAATAACCGCTTCAATTCGCCGAGGGTTGCATCGACAATTTCCTCATCAGACTTGGAAATCCAATTGACTCCCCCCCCGGCCTCCACTGTTGCCGGAGCAAACACAAGCTCGAGCATTGTGCCTTTGCTGCTCGAGCCTTTTTTTTTGTATTGGCTATACTCTTCGCAGCAGAGGCTCATATCTGCGTACACTGACAAAAGAGGCGACCGTGAGAAACACAAACCATCCACGACTGTCTCGAACTTCTTGTCGAACCAGATTTGCAAATTTATGACGGGAATTCCTCTCAACTCGTCCAGCTGACGAAAGTAAGGCATAGAAGACCATTTCAACGGTACCATCTTTTTGAAGATGTCAACCGGTACAGAGGATACGTAATGGTCTGCAAAGACTTTCTCACCACTCCGCATAAGCAAATGATTTATAGTGTCATCTTCGTTCAGAATAATACTGTCCACGGGAGATCCTGTGGTTATCCGCCCGTTTCGCGCCTCGATGTGCTGACGAAGCGGTTCACACAGTCTATCGGGCTGATTGCCATCGAGAAATGCTGTCTGTGAACCATCCGCCTCTCGGATGAAGCGGTTCATTGCGGTCAGTATAACCGCCATTGACAGTTTATCGCTATCCATGAAATCGAGAGCTTTGCCCATGGCAATGAATAGCTCCTCTCTAATAGTCTTTGGCATTCCGTATTTTTCCATGAATTCACTAACCGACAATTCGTCCGTGCTGTCAATAAAATCTTGCCCTTGCAGCATCATCGGAAGCAATCCTGGCACCATTTTGACCTTGTCAGTTAGGGACAGCATTTTCGTGTTCGTCAGAATTGCGAACGCCATATTGATGATCGCAGGGAAGTTCGGGGGGAAATCGAAGGATGTGAATTCCCCTGGAAGTTGTTGCATTGCAAAAGTCATTTTGTGTTCCTTCCACTGCAGGCGGTCGTGAATGTTCAGCTCTGTGAATAAACTCATCATGTTCGGGTAGGCTCCGAAAAAAATATGCAGTCCCGTTTCAATCCAATCTCCGTCTTTGTCTTGCCATGCGCTCACTTTACCACCCAACACACTACGAGCTTCGTAAACAGTCGGTATGTGCCCAGAATCGGCCAGGTATTTTGCGCATGCCAGTCCCGAGAGACCACCTCCAATTATGGCCACTTTCTTTGGGGCTGCCGCTTCACATTCAAACTGTTGAGACAGCTCTTTCGCCTCCCTGAAGTTTTCTGTTTCGAAGATTCGTGAAGGGGTCGGTCGTCGCCCCACTTTCTTTGGGGCTGCCGCTTCACATTCAAACTGTTGAGACAGCTCTTTCGCCTCCCTGAAGTTTTCTGTGTCGAAGATTCGTGAAGGGGTCAGTCGTCGCCCCAGGGCAAGGGAAGATACCAGGGACAGGTTTATGGACAGGAGAATTGCACTGAGGAATATTTGGGTCATTTTTTACACCGATTTCGAGAGAAATAGAAGAATTTAAAATAAAAACGATGTGAAGAAGGAATTCTTCTAAATGCTGGTCCATGCTCCATTGTTTGCAAGTTTAAACATAAGCAGTTCCTCTCCCCACCTGTCGTCATCCGTCCACCATCCGTACATACATAAACTCGGCCTAACAACTCGGCCCTATTTGGCCATGACTCCTACTCCTAGTGAAATTGTTGCCCCTCTTATCCGGCGCTTCTCTAATGCTAAGCACACAAAGAACAGTTTATCCTCATTGTCCCTATCTTCGTCAAGTCAATCCTCTTCACAGACAGCGACACCGTCGTCCTCCCCTCCTCCCAACTGGCTATCCTCTCCAACTTCCCTGATAAACAACAATTTGACAGCTCTGACGGACCAGATCGAGAGAAGATTCGAGAAGAACTTCAATTTTTTCGCTGCTGGTGTATTTTTGGGGGCTGCTGTCGCAGGAGGATTGTGCGCTGGGATGATTGGTGGTGCATATTTTTGGTTTGGGTGGGGGAATGATGGCATGGGCAGGAGGATGATCAAAATCGACAGCAATGATGACGATGAAGAACGTAATAAGAGCAATTAAAACGGGTTATGACAAAAAGACATGAGAAAAAGTAGAAACCAGATACTAAGAGCTAAATGATAAAAATACAGCCTACAGAGAAAATATTTTTTTGCATGTCTCTTCGCATCACTTATCTTGTCTCCTTCTTCTTCGGGATTTAATGTTTCTCCCCAACTTTCCTCCAGCAAAGGGGTTCTTGCTAGCGTCCTGCTTTCTGATGTGAAATCGAAGTGGAACACCCTGCATTCCAAAAGCTGCCCTTAAGTTGTTCCTCAAATACCTCAAATAGCTCTCGCCGAGGTCAGATTCCGACATATTTGAGAAAATTCGGAACGAGGGCGGACGGATTCCCACCTGGGTGATATATTTGAGTCTGATGGGTCGATTGTTTACACTCGGAGGGGGGTGGCGGTCGACTGCATCATTCAAAAAAGCATTTAAAACACCAGTGTTGATCCTTGTGTTCCACTTCTCGTGAACCTCAAGCACCACCGGGATCAGCTGGTCGACATACTGGCCCTTCAGGGCTGACATGGCCACGACATAGCACTCTCCAACGTGGGGAAGCAACGTTTTTAGCTGATCTTTCACCGCCGCAGCATACTCGTGGATTTCCACACCCTCTGCCTCAAGCAAATCGTATTTGTTAGCAGCGATCACCAGACCCCTCCCTTCCTCGATCACTTTGTCGACGATCCCCAGCTCCTGGCGAGTGAGCTGCCCTTCATTTGCGTCCAAAACCACAACAGCCACATTTGCCAGTTTCATGGCCCGTGAAGCGTCCTCCACACTCAGCTGCTCTATGTCATTGCTTTTGTCCCGCTTGCTAAATTTTCGGATTCCTGCGGTGTCGACAATTTCGACCGTGCGGTCACTGTCGGCGTGAAAATGTGAGACACTGATACTATCACGAGTCAGACCAGGAGTGGAGCCGGTCACCACCCGCGCGTCTCCAAGAATTGAATTCAGAAGCGTCGATTTACCAACATTCTGACGACCAATTATTGCAAGGGAGGGTTTCGATGGAATTGCTTCGTCATGGTCGATACTAAGATCGGAATCGCCATGCTCGTGATCACCGTCGTCTCTCTCGTAATCGTCGCCGTTTGATTCCTCCTCTCCTTTCTTCTCCACGCTCATTTCATGAATGATGGTCGCCAAATCCGCCATCCCATCGCCGTGCGCACTGCTGATGCCCAAAACATCCCCGAAACCGAGCCGTCCACACTCCTCCAAAAAGTCCTCTATCGCATCTCCCCTTTCTCCCCGCAACCACGCATCACCTTCCAACTTATTCGCGAGGAGCTGAATGCGCTTGCCCCCGCCTAAGGCACCGTTCTTTCGCAAAAAAACACAGATATCCTTGACAGGTTCAATGTTACACTCACGGCCATCAAACAAAACCAGAATTAAATCCGATGATAGCGCCGCTCGAACGACCTGATCCCCCATGTGCTGCGACATGGTCAGATCTTCGGCCGTGAGCTCTCGAAGACGCTGGTTGCCGCCAGCATTGGCTCCAGTGATTACCTCATGAGCCCTCATTGACGTCACTGACGCTGGCGAAGGGGTAAAAGACTTCTTACCTTTGCCGACTGCGAACATTATGCCCTCATCCACGCCAGCGGTGTCGAAGACTTTGAACTCCATTCCAGCGAGCACTCCGTCACACTCGCGCCGATCTCGGGTAGTCCCAGCCACATCCGTGACAATTGCGCGTCCGCCTCGCCTGGAATCTCTCTTTTTTCCACTTCCAAGTCTTGACGAGGGCAGCAACAGGCGGTTAAACAACGTAGATTTTCCAGCGTTTGGCGGACCAAGAATTGAAAGTGTCAAACCCGTCTTTATAGTCTCTATTGAGCGCCTTTTCCTCAGGACAGGCGTAGTGCTGATTAAACGGGCGTTTGTCTTTAATGAGTTCCCGAAGCGGATGAATGAAATCATCACGGTGAGAGCATTGAAGAGACAAACTTAATAAAACAAAGTGGGTACCTGGTATCAACCTTTTTTCCAAAAAATATATCAATTGAGCAGCGTGATCCAAAACCTCCTTTTTTTTGGACACAGGCAGCTAAAACACCTTTAGTCCCTTATCTCTTCAAATACTTATCG
>ERZ651776.6000-NODE-6000-length-10196-cov-4.979049_pt1 | contig 10196 bp, 6 predicted proteins | sample MGYA00514761_ERZ651776 | MGnify/ENA metagenome assembly ERZ651776 | reverse complement strand
GTTGCACCTCCTGTACCCCCTGCACCTCCCCCCTTACCAGCCCTCTCAGCACCGCCGCCGCTGCTGCTAGGGTTTGAGCTCCCCCTGGTTTCTCCTCTGCTAAGCTCGCTCGTGGCCAGCTGAACCGATATGAAGTCGTCATCGTCGAAATGATCGTTCTCGTCCTTGTTTTCGTTGTTGTTGTTGTTGTTGTTGTTGTTGTTCTCATCGTCATCCTCGCCCCCCTTCTTATGCTGCTGCTCGGACTTCGTTTTGGTTTGGTCCCTCTCTTCCACCTCAACTGCAAAGCCCCCTCCCCTCTCCACGTAGCCATTCCGAATTTCCTCTCGCTGAAGGGAGTGGCAGAGCCGCGTGAGATTCTCGTGGACGCGCTCCTTCACATTGCTACCGGAATTAACGAAACCGACAATCACTGAAAACATGTTCAGGTGTTGCTCTCCTCCAGGGTCATTTTCATCCCCAAAGTCAAAGACGCTGCATGTGGCAAAACTGCAGCTCTTCATCCTGCCCCTGCAATTCTTCTCGCTGCTCTCGCGACAGCTGAACGCCTCTCCACTCGCCTCGACAGTCATGCTCCTAATCTGCTCCCCCTGCAACTGATTCGCTCTGAAAACCTTCGCAAAGCTGCTCGGCTTTACTTTCAGGAGAGCTGTCAGTAGCCCCTCGGAAACCGGAGGATCGAATTCCTTTGCCCGCGGAAGTGACGGGTACGAAAAGACAATCCGCGAAGCTACGCCGGGCCGATCGATCAGCAGCATTATCGACACGATGGGGGACGACATAAGGAATGTTCCGGACGCGGGGACAACCTGTGGCCTCTTTTTCGGTCCCTGCAGAACCGCGAGCTCGCTCGTTCTACGTACACTGCTACGTCTGTGATTGTAGAGAGAAAAATTCACGCTGTTCAAATTATAAATAGTGCCATTAAAAAAGAAAAAAAAGAGTGTGTCAATGAAAAGAGGGGGAACTGTTCCAATCTCACCGAATGTTGCCACTTTAGCTCGGATTTTGTCTTTCCAGCGTCTGAACCAATCTTGCCTCCCTTACACCGAAGATTATTGATTGACCGATTGAGTAGGGGAGATGAAGAGGACCAGTGCCGCCCGTGATGAGCCCCCCAAATTTGCCAAGAATTCCTTCTTAAACTCACTGATTGCTGCTAGTGCGGAAGAAATCGTGAAGAACGTGTTTGAAACCCAACTATCTCTCAAAGGAATTCAGTATTGCCCTACGTCCAGGACATTTTCCCACATTTTCGCTCCTGATAATGTGCTGGTGGGACATGGCGAACTAATGGCCATGTTGATATCATGTGGATGGGACCCCGAAGCTAGCAACACATCGGTGGACGATGGTGTCGTGGAGAAGTGTTACGTCTATCTGCTCAGCAATGATAAATTTAAAGCTTGGCGCGTTGCCTTCAATGCGTCGTCGTTTACAGTAGTGGACGAGATCAGTAGTGGAAATAAGGAAAATGCATCCAGAAAATATATCCAAGATCCTATTGAGACTCCCCTCCCTTCCGCCGTCGGAAGGACGAGGGGGGAGTTGGAGGAGGCTGCTCACGGCGGGACGAAGGAGACCGCTGGGGGAGGGGAAGGGGGAGGGGGAGTGGAGGCTGTTCTAGTACCTCCCTCAAAGGTCGTCGCCGCTGCCGGCAGCGACGACAAGAATCAGAAGGCGCTTGTGGAGAGGATTCCCCCCAGTGACAGGAGCAGCAGTAGCGGAAATTCAAACGTTTTGAGCACCCAATCTGACGACCAAAATCAAGATAAAGATGTCAAGGGCGGCCCTCCACTGACTTCTCACAGTGACACACACACACACACACACACACACACACACACAAAAGGCGACAATCGCGGCGGTGGTGAAATCATATCATCTAATGTTATCAGTGCTGGTGGAGTCTCCAGCCCTCCCGAGGCCTGCAAGCGTTGCCGTCGATGCATTGAGCTGACAAAAGGTATCCGCGTTTTGGCGAGGCAGAATGAGAAAGCCAACGATTGGCACACGCAAGAATGCAATCTTATCAGGCCTCGGTGCCGGGTGTGCGGTTGCTCTTGGGAGAGTGGGCTAATAATGGACTCGTGCGATCATCACCCGTCTGCAGCGTTTCAACAGATTCTCTGCGACGCCGAGGACGAGCTAATGGCATCATTCAGACCGATATCGATTGCAAGTCGAGACTTTGCAAAATCTCTGGCTAGGGCATCTCCCCAGAGAGATTATTTACCAACTCTTGCCAACCCTGCAACTCCGTCTGCACCATCGGTTCCCACTCACACTGTCTCAAAATTCCCTGATTTACTTTCCGAAGAGGTTTATTTGGATGGCACTACCTCACCAATGACGGGGACAAGCAAAACGAAAGAGGAAGAGGAGAAGGAGCGCATGAAGAGGCTTGACTCATTCCCCTTCCCAAGAAACGATGAAGATTTGGGCGAAGTCATGGTCGAGTTACTGGGTCCCCAAAAAAGCCTCGCTGTAGCAGCATCTAGTCACCCGCCGAACAATATTTATGCGAAGAAAGCCAAGAAATTCTCTAAAAGGTCGGGGCCTAAGCCACCGCATCGAGATCCAGATGCTGTTGCGAAGATGCCAATGGAGGAGAAAAAAGAGGAGGAGAAAAATCAAGAGAGAGGAGAGAAAACGCACAAAAACAAAAACAAGAAACAGAGCAGTCATGACAACGGCGACGACTCCTTTTCTAAACGTCCCTGCTATTTAGGCGAGTACGGAGATGGAATTTTTCTTGAATCATCCATCGTCCTGCAGAAGGAGCAAGGCCGGTCCCCACGGGAAGGAGTCGTCTGGGGAAGGTACTATGACAGCGATGACGAGGAAACGTTCGTAATCAAATTCGAGCCGAACTCCTCTGACGAAGGAATGGTAGAGATATTTTCGCGAGAAGAGGTCATCAAGGGAATGGAAAATTACGGGAAACAACCGAGGCAGCCTGCAAGAAAAAAACTTTCAGAGGTACAACCGATGGACATGATTGGGACGAGGGTGGCCTTTAACGGTAATTGCGGAACTGTGACCGACTTTTGCACGGAAGGAAAATCATCCTTGAAAAAAAAAAAAGTCTTGGTCACTTTCGACAATCCTGAAATGAATTCCAATAGTTTATACTCCGACCGTCTCTTTCTCCTCGAGAAAGAACCATTTCAAAATGTCAATGCAGAGGGGAATAAGAATAAGAGTGAGAACATTAGGGTGAGCGAGCGAGACATTTTGCCACCGTCTCTATCGAATCGAACAGCCGACAATATCATAATGGACCCCCTGCTCGGGCCCAAGAATCCTCTGCAGAAAGTGTCCAACAACAAGCGCGATGAGGAGGAGTTATCGGGAAAAGTTAGCGACAAGAAAAAGTCATCTGAAGAGGTAAAATTGTCGGAGGAGGAGGGGGGTAGCGACAAGGAGGAGTCGCCAGAGGAAGATAATGATGAGGAGGCGTTATCGGGAAAAGTTAGCGACAAGAAAGAGTCATCTGAAGAGGAAGAATTGTCGGAGGAGGAGGAGGAGGAGGGGGCTAGCGACAAGGAGGAGTCGCCAGAGGAGAATAATGATGAGGAGGCTTTATCGGGAAAAGTTAGCGACAAGAAAGAGTCATCTGAAGAGGAAGAATTGTCGGAGGAGGAGGGGGCTAGCGACAAGGAGGAGTCGCCAGAGGAGAATAATGATGATGAGGAGTTATCAGAAGATGTCGAAGGAGAGGAGTCATCAGAAGATGATGAAGAGGCGTCATCGAATAAAGAAGATGTCGAAGGAGAGGAGTCATCAGAAGATGATGAAGAGGCGTCATCGAATAAAGAGGCCAGAAGTAAGAGAAGGAAAAAAAGCAACTCACCTGGAAAGAAGGAGAGCTTAACTAAGAACGACACTCTCCTCTCACCCTGTTTCTGTGGAAAATGCAAGGAATCGATTACTGCGAATTTTTCCCGCTGCAATGTTTGCCAATTGACTTTCCACGAAGGTTGTATTCCGATGCCGGCGGACGATGACGGAGACCGCCTTTGCGACATGTGCCACAAGGCAACATTGCCACCAATGCTGCAAGCAAATCAGCGGAGATCTCTGACGTCAATTCTGTCTGCTTCCAACCCGTTAAAGACAGTGGCAGCAATTTTTTCATGGGAGAGCCCTAAGACGGGTTCACTTTCTAAAGAAAGCAATAGCCGTCAATACTACGGAGACGGGATCACGCTAAATAAGACACCTCTGAAGAGGAAGCACTCCGTTAACCCAGCAGCAAAGAAGAAAAAATAGAAGACAAACTTTTTGGGGGAAAGGGGGAAACATAATTCTGGGGTAGCTAGCTAGCCTATACATGATACGCAGCCATAAAGGAAAAGAGAAAAAAGAGGGCGATTGCAAAGAAAAACGGCCGGTTTTCCTTTTTTTTTGCTGTTTTATTTCTCCATTCTTTCTCATGCTCAGACAGGTCTGGGCAATCCAAGCTCTTCCCCCAGAAAGTGCATGACACCAACCCCAGCAAAGAACACAAGAAAATTCTTTCCCTTACCCGTAAACATCTCAGTTGCAAAAGCCCGCGCAACCGCCAGCTTCTTGAATGCCGCAGAAGAAGAAGGCGACTTCTTCTTCCCATTCAGAAAGCCTCTCTCGACTGCAGGGGAGCTTCCACCGCTTGCTGCAGCCTTCTCTCTGGCGCGCCTCTCAAACTCCTCAATCGCACGACGCTTCTTCTCCGCCCTCTCCGCACCGACTGCACTTGCCTTTGCACTACCTACATGTTTCATGAACTCAATAATACTGCTTTTGATCAGCTCTACATTGGCCTGGAAGGTGATGGTAAAGAAGGCATTTGATAGCACAAAAGGAGACTTCAATTCATCAGTGTTGGAATCGGTATTCAGGAGCATGCGAGTTTGATGGTTGCTATATTCGCTCAAAATTGTCTCGATTGGAACGGAGTGCGTTGTATCCGCATTGTCAACCTCGGTGGTGGAACATATGGTGATTGTTGATTCTTTATTCACATCAGTAATAACAAGAGTGTTGTCAACCAGCTTCTCGGGGTCAGAGCCAGAGGCCGACAAAGAGGCAGCACCGACTGCGACATCTTCTCCAAACGACACCGTCGCAGTTCCACTTCCTTCGCCTTTTAGGCTGTCATCTGCATTCACTGCATCGACAGCGGAAACACACCTGCCAAGAAGATCATCCAGCTCCTTAACAGACAGTTTCTTCAGCTTCTCGACGTCATCCTCCATCGATGTGGGACAAGATTTACCGTCAGACGCTACCAGATCACTAGGGGGGGAGGTGGAGGTCATAGGTGGCGACGGGGAGCCGAGGGGAGACGAAGGGCTGGAGGAGCTTTCTGCAGCAATTTCGGAGGTTTTCGGCATAGAATCCATCCCAAGGAATCTGAGAGGGGTTATAGTAAGAGAGTGACGATATACGCAATTTGCGAAAAAATAACCTGGGGAGGGTGTGCCAAAAAATAGAGTAGGTTTGTGCTTTCACGATCGATCGGATCGATCCGATCGATAGTCGATCGATCTCCTTGGTTACTTAACTTAACCCTGTATGGGAAAAGAAATGAAGCCATTAACCCTCACTCTCGCAGGGCTCTTAAGTGCAAGTGGGCATCAGCCTGCCAGGTTCGAAATCCTCCCTCATTATCCTCCTGCCCTTCAGCATCTCAAGGAACTTTCAACAAATGACAACAAATCCCGATCCCTCTCCGGCAAACACCACCATGGTCACCACCATCACCATCGCCATGGTGTTTCTTCTAACAGCTCTTCATATGTACTAGCAGTGCCACTATCATACGACAATCCATCATCAGAGTGGTTCAACATCCGCTATTTCGTTGACAGTATTACTGCCTTTGATGGTTCTGATGAGGCGCCTATCATGGTGAACATGGGGGGCGAAGGTCCCGAGACTGCAGTGCATTGCAGCAGCGATATGATCGCTAACAATGCAATCTGCGTACAGGTGGAGCACCGGTTCTACGGCGAATCACTTCCAGTCGCTGGGAACGGTGGCATAAGTACAGACAACTACAAGAAGGGCCTGACAGTAGAAGCAAATTTGGCGGACACTGCGGCCGTAATCGAGATGGTACAGGAGATGTATCCGATTAAGAGTGGCAACAATAAACGACCTGTTCTAAACTTTGGAGGATCCTACAGTGGGGCTACTTGCACTTGGTTTAGGATGAAATATCCCGATTTGACGGCTGCTTGTGTTTCTTCGTCAGGAGTGGTGAACGCCATCTTTAACTACGTTGAATTTGACCAAGTGATAAGCGAGGGTAAGTCTTAAAATGTGCCCTATTGACGTCCTCTATCGTTCATGTCATTGCTTTTTCTCCGCAAGATCCAATGAATGGGCAAAACACCGCCATCGTGATTCTGTGTGGCGTACATGCCCATAATTATTGATTCTTACCTTTTTAACAATCAATCACTTTTCTCAGCCGTTGGACCAGACTGCAGATCGTTGATCAACGATGTGGTGACAATAATCGACACCTACTTTGATTTGGGTCAAGGCAACATGATCAAGTCTCTTTTCAATGCTACCAACTTAATGAACACGAAGATGGGAGACACAGACTTTATGTACATGGTGGCCGATGGAATAGCCATGATCGACCAGTACGGTAACAAGGAAGAACTCTGCAGCAATCTGGCTAACATGGGTCCCGGAAGTAGCGATATCGACAAGATAGAGAATCTATGGGAACTTCTGAGCGATCATTACGGGAGCTCGTTTTCTCAGGGCTGCTTTTACGACTCCGAGTGTCTCAAGGACTACCAGAATGCTGATGTTAGTAGCCGTAGTTGGAGGTGGCAGAAGTGCAGTCAGATGGCCTTCCTCCAGTCTGCACCCGATGCGACGATGCTTAGCATGCGCTCCCAGTTGCTCACCCTCACAGCGCTTGAGGACCAATGCAATTATGTCTTCGGCAGTTGCCCTGCTTGTACGGGAGGCAACGGCCAACTTCAGGATACTTATGGTCGTGACAGGCCTGATAATAAGGGGCTTACCAACACTATATCCCTCTCTTTTAGTGATGACCCTTGGCGAGCGGCCACCGTTCAGAAAACTCTCGGAGACAACCTCCCATACTGTTACACCGAATGCAATGGGTGCGGTCATTGCGGTGCAGGGGTATCCGAAGAAGAAGGGAGAGTCTGCTATGATAAAGTCAGCGACTTTATTGCAAACGTGCTCAGCGAGAGTCGTTTCAGTGGTGATTTTGTCTCCAGTATGACGGGGGACGAGTATGGCATTGCTGTGGATGTTAATTCAGGGGAGGTGAAGGTCAGCGGAGTGTCGATAAATGGCAGCAATTTTCAAACTTCCGCTACAGTCCAGGGAACATCCTTCGTCGTCGATCTCTCGCAATTTGGAGGCACAAAGAAGTTCGGAATGTGGGTCGCAGGAGACAATTCCATCGTTTTCGACGACGGGAGCAGTTGGGACAAAACAAGCAACGAGACAAAAGGCAAGAAGAATGAATGAGGCCGGAGGATGGCGAGGTTTAGGTCTCCTTCTTCAAGAGGAACCCAAAAATGATGAATAAAAATTATACTAAAACGAAAGAATAGAAGGAGAATTTATAGTACAAAAAGGTTCTTCTCACTTCTCCTCAATATATATCCTCAATCCTTCACATATGGTGAATGACGATACTCAAGATCCCCCAACTCTACCGCGATTCCGACACTTAAATCCATATTAACGGTCGCGTGATACCAATCGGAAGGAATGTATACGACCTCCCCCGGGTACTGGTCAAACACAATTGGCTTGACAGGTAACTTATTCAAGTTTTCGTAAGTGAGAACTTCATACCAAGGCAACGCTGTATCCATGTCAATTACGCGCGGGAGTAGAGGTGGCAGTAAGTACCATCGCTTTCGACCGTAGACAAGTGCATTGTATGCTGACGTATGACTGTGAAAGCCCGTGCCGGTACCAGCAGCCCCGAGTATCATTAAACTCTTGGCCTGTCGATAGTCGATCTCCCAGGCGTGATTCATTTTGCTATCTGTGTCAAAGTGAGACAATTCTTCGTAATCGCCCAGTATACCCTCGCCCAGCGGAAACTCGCGCTGAAAGAAGTAGGGGAATCTCTTTACCCCCTTCTGGGATTTTCCAAACTTCTTCTCCGAACCTCCCGTCTTCCATTTCCAGTCGTAATTTACCTTTTTGACCTTTCCCTTGTTGTACCGCCTCGTGATATCGCTAATAAAATCGACGTACGACTTGAGAGAGGACCAACCCGTGAACGTGCCGGAATGGCTTCCGTCACCAGACAATAATAACTTGATTCTTTTGTCACCGTACTTTTCAACAATTCCGTCCCTTCGCCAATTTTCGATAGCACTCCATTCGTCAATCAGACCGTCCACTGCAACAGGTTTTCCTTGATATACGTAGTTTTCAAGGAAATCTTCCCTGGAGAGAGAACTTGCGTTCCGTCTATCAACAGTTCCGAACCCGTTTGCATCAATATCCCCAAAAAGGGCGTCCAACTTTTTTGTTGATTCCCAGCCGCCGGTATAACCGGCATTATTTTCCTTGCCGTTGACGACTGTTTCCCAGCGATTTTTCTGCTGTTTAGTGCTATAGTCGGTATTTGCAGCACACGAAGACTCTCCCACTTTTTCGTCTTTCGCTTCGGCATAGTTTTCACGAATGTACTTGAACACATGAGGCCTCATGAAGGCGTACACAATCCTGTTGTATTTGTTCGGTTCAAATGAATCCTTATCTGAGAACGCGTCCAATACCATCAATCGCTTCACGACCGCGTCTCCTTCCCTCGCAAAATCGACGAGAACGTCGGAATCCGACAAAACTCCCGCCTCTTTCAGGTACATTATTGAGGCTACGTTCAGGAACTGAGAAGGAACAAAGGATTCCAAGCCGTCGATTACCTTCTCGCCTACTGCACCGATAATGTACTCCTTCCTTTTGTTCTCATTTTCGTCCAGGAAGGTTTTCAACTCCGATACGAGGGGATTAAAGTATAAGGTTTGGGATTTCTGCAAGACAGCGAGGGAATCCTCCAATCGATTGAGCTGGATGAGCTGGTTGGCAAGTGCCCCAGTGAGGGAGGTCAACTGTAACAGGAACTCCAAGTGTGCAAATTCTTTTCCATCCGTCAAGAGACGCCCGCTCTTGAAATCGACCCCGTCCTTCTCCTTCTTATCCTTTACGTCAGAAATTGCGCCAAGTGCTTTCAAAGACATTTGAGTTGACAGGTCGAACAAACCCCCATCCCACAACCTATCAGTGACGTCGTAAATAAGATCATCCACCGCCCAAACGTATTCGTTAAGCTTTTCAAACTGACCATCGAATATCTGGCCGTTTTCAAGTAAGCCGTCGAGGCACCAAGGCACGATCATGCTCCACTGGCGTTGGTGGATGCTCAAGTCCCCACTATCCAAAATAACTTCAAATAGAATGCTTTTATGGATTCTCCCTCCAACTCTACGGCCCAATTCGGATGCGTCATCTTTCACTGTGTCAATCCCTCCATCGGAGGGGGTGCATCGCTCGATAAAAGGCATGTACTCAACCACACGATCAGCAAATCCACACTGAGACAACTCCACCATTTCCTTCACGTGAGATTCGTAAAGTATTTCCTCCATTTCGTTGCCAACTGGGCAGGGCACGTCATCACCAGGGATGACGGTCTGACGAACCGTCTGACAGATATCGGGCTCGGTGTTAGCAGACACAAGTTTCCTTAATTTCGATGAAAGCAACGAGATGGAGAATGCATCAGGATTCTGATAAACAATGCCAGCAATGATGGCAATTATTACCGCATTGTAGTACATCAAGAATCGAATGAATCGACCCTCCATTTTTTCTACTTAAAATACTCAAAATTATGTTGAAACAGCTGTGGTGTGGTTACAGCTCTTCAGATAGATCTCAACTTTTTAATCGGTCCAAAATTCTGGGATCTTCAAGAGTTGGTGAGTCTGGTAAATTTTAATTAGTAGTAAAATTAATAGTACCATGAAATCCCCTAGAAAAAGCCAGCTCAGACTTCGAAATTTACAAGAATGACAGCTGAAAGCGCACCAGTAGTGGAGGAACGCACCTGATAGCAGCAATAACACCCCATTTTTTGTCAACTTCCACGGCGGTTGTTTTACTTTTTTCCTTCAGATCCCTTCAGA
>ERZ651776.5998-NODE-5998-length-10203-cov-2.913984_pt1 | contig 10203 bp, 6 predicted proteins | sample MGYA00514761_ERZ651776 | MGnify/ENA metagenome assembly ERZ651776 | reverse complement strand
AAAAGAAATTTTTTATTTAGAACAAGGTGGAACAGCTGTTGGCACAGGAATTAATTCAAAAAAAAATTTTGATAAAAAAATAGTTAGTGAAATAAAAAAATTTACTAAAATTCCATTTAAACCTGCTGAAAATAAATTTTCAGAACTTGCAGCACATGATGCTATTGTTAACTTTTCAGGTGCTTTAAATACTTGCGCAGTTGCTTTAATGAAAATTTCAAATGATATTAGGTTTTTAGGATCTGGTCCAAGAGCAGGATATGGAGAGTTAATTTTACCAGAAAATGAACCGGGTTCATCAATTATGCCTGGAAAGGTAAACCCTACTCAATGTGAAGCTGTAACTATGGTCTGCGCACAAGTAATCGGTAACCATAATGGTATTACAATTGCCGGGAGTCACGGTCATTTCGAGCTGAATGTCTTTAAACCAATGATTGCACATAATATACTTCAATCAATTGACCTTATTTCTGATAGTACAAAAAATTTTGCTATATATTGTGTTAAGGGAATTAAAGCCGATAAAAAAAGAATTCAAAGTCATCTTGATAATTCTTTAATGCTAGTTACCGCTTTAGCTCCTCATATTGGATATGATAATGCCGCCAAAATAGCAAAAACAGCTTTAAAAAATGGAACTACTTTGAAAACTGAAACACTTAAGACGGGTCTAATTAATGAGAAAGATTATGAAAAAATAGTTGATCCAAAAAAAATGATTACTCCAAGCTAATTATCTTAAAAAAGTCTCTAACTTTATTTTTAAATAATACCTCATTCAAAATATTCTGTTTCTCAGAGTTAAACTGATTTAAGTCTTGATCAGAAATTTCATTATCAACCCCACTAACTTTTAATTCATTAAGCTCAAACGACCGGTCATCAAAATTAAAAATAAAATTCGAATTAATTTGATTAATATTTTTTCTATTATTTTTTTCAATTTGAAAATGATTATAAAATTTCTGGATATCTTTAAAAACTATCTGAATATCACCAATAAATTTTAACTTATTATCCTCATTTATAGTATTTACACTATTAAAATTAAAAATTGCAGAGTCCTTAAATATGAAATTTAAGTTTGCAATCAATATTTGACCCTCTTCAAGCATCACTTCAAAATTCACTAAATCTATATTGCGAAGATCATTTAACTTTTTTAGTGAAACCCTTATATTTCCATTTAAATTTTTATTATTAAAAATTTCAGATTTAATTAAGCTTATCAAAATTGAATTTTTTTCAAATAAATCTTTAAAGTTTGTATTATTGATATTTAGATTTGATGTGAGATAAAATGGTTTAATATTAACTTCACCATTAATGTTATGATCGTTTAAATTATAACTTAAAGTATTATCTTTCAAACTATAGTTAATTATTTGATTTTTATTTGCAAAATTTAATTTAATTAATCCATCTAAATCTTTTTCAGTATAATTGAATTCATTTTCAATATTCAATTTTAGTTGATTAATTTTAATTTTATTTAAAATTTTATTATTAGAAATATCATGCTTAATATTTAAACCAACTGGTAAGGCAAATATCTCCAATTGTGACACTAATTCATTAATAGAATTTTCTTGATATAAAAAATCTAACTTTTTTATATCAGAAAAAAAAATTACTTCTTCATTTTGATCTAAATAAAATAATTTATTTTTAATAAACTTTATATTTTGATTGGAAATTTTATTTTTTAATAAATCAAAAAAAAAATTAAAATTTGATATGTCGACTCTAAAATCTGTTTCTAAAAAATTTAAATCATTAAATTTAATGTCATTAAATTTGAAATTATTTTTAATTGATGTGTAAAATTTTATTTTTTTTGAATTTGATATAATTTTTGAATTATATTCAATTTCAACGTTATCTATTAAAAAATGTGGCTTTGGAAATAAGCCATATTTGGGCTCATTGATAAAATTAATTTTGATATTGTAATTTTGAAATATCTTATCTTTTATTTGGTTTTTAACTTCATTTTTGTCATAAAATATAGGTAATATTAAATATACAAGAATACTAAAAACTAATACGGCTGAAGAAATAAATATTTTTTTATCTAAAAATTTTTTTTTATTAAATCTTAGTTGTTGTAAAAAATTAAAAAAACTTTCTATTTTGTTGTTAATTGATAATAATAAATTTGAAATTTTTTTAATAAATATATTTTTTTTTGACATTGAGTAATTCTTATAAATAAATAATTAAAATGGTAAACGCAGATTATCTTAAAAACCTGAATGAAGCTCAAACAGAAGCTGTTACTTATTTAGAGGGGCCTTTATTAATAGTGGCTGGTGCCGGATCTGGTAAAACCAAAGTTTTAACTAGCAGAATAGCCCATATAATTAAGGAAAAAAAAGCATACCCTAATCAAATTTTAGCCGTCACCTTTACTAATAAAGCAGCTAAAGAAATGCAATCAAGGGTAAGCTCAATACTTGGAGCAAGTGCAACTGGATTATCATGGTTAGGAACTTTTCATTCAATATGTGCAAAATTATTAAGAAAGCATGCAAGTGCAGTTAACCTTAATTCAAATTTTACAATTATAGATGCAGACGATCAAATAAGATTGGTTAAAAATATCTGCAAAGCTGAAAACATTGACATTAAACAACTAGCTCCAAGATATATTCTTGCAATAATTGATAGATGGAAGAATAAAGGACAATATCCTAATGAGGTAATTGTTAATAATAAAGATATTTATGAAAAAACTATATTGCCTGTTTATAAAATTTATCAACAAAAGCTTAGTGACTTAAATGCCTGTGACTTTGGTGATCTAATTTTGCATGTAGTTAAAATTCTAGAAAAGAAAGCAGATATAAGAGAAATATATTCAAGAAATTTTAAATATATTTTAGTAGATGAATATCAGGATACTAATTACATACAAAGTAGATGGTTAAATTTATTAGCTGAGAAAAACAAAAATCTTTGTTGTGTTGGAGATGATGATCAATCAATTTATAGCTGGCGTGGAGCAGAGATAAAAAATTTTTTAGAATTTGATCAAATTTATGAAAACACAAAAGTAATCAGACTAGAGCAAAATTATAGATCTACACAAAATATCTTATCTGTTGCCTCACATTTAATATCCAATAATCAAAATCGGGTTGGCAAAACATTAAAAACAACAATGGAAGAGGGTGATTTAATTAATTTAAATTGTTATAAAAATGGAAAAGATGAAGCAGTTGGTGTCTCAGATGAGATTGAAAAAATTAAAAAAAAATATTCATTAAACAATATTGCTATCCTTGTAAGAGCTATATTTCAAACAAGAGAATTCGAAGAAAGATTTTTAAAAATTGGATTACCGTATAGGATATTAGGAGGAACAAAATTTTATGAAAGAGCAGAAATTAAAGATTGTGTCGCTTATCTAAGAATAATTCACCAACATAGAGATGATTTGGCTTTTGAAAGGATTGTGAATAATCCAAAAAGATCTATTGGAGACAACACAATTAAACAAATACATGAATTCGCTAAAAAAGAATCTACCAACCTTGAGTTTGCCTCAAGAAAAATGATTGAGCTAAACTTGATAAAACCAAAAACCAAGATGGGACTTTCGATATTTTTAAATTCTCTTTCAAAATGGAGAAATGATTTAGAAATAAAAAAAATTAACCATGTAAAGTTGTTACAAATAATTTTAGATGAGTCTGGTTATTCGGCAATGTTAAAAAATAAAAAAGATGTTGAAAATGAAAATCGTCTTGAAAATATAAAAGAATTACTAAGTGCAATGAAGGAATTTGATAATCTTGAGAGTTTTTTAGAACATGTTTCTCTTGCAACTGCAATTGATCAGGACTGGGAAGGTCAAAAAGTAAATATGATGACTATGCACGCAGCAAAAGGACTTGAATTTGATGTAGTTTTTCTTCCTGGATGGGAAGAGGGTTTATTTCCGCACCAAAAATCTATTGAGGAAAAAGGTCAAAATGGACTAGAAGAGGAAAGAAGACTTGCCTACGTTGGAGTTACTAGAGCTAAAAAAAAAGCATTAATATCGTTCTCAATGAATAGGTTTTATCAAGGGGACTGGATCGACAGCATGGCATCAAGATTTATTGATGAATTACCAAGTGATTATTTGGAAAAAAATTCTGTTTTTGAAGAGGATAAAAATGAAATTGAAGACTTTGAATTTAATCAAGATTTTGAAATTGACAGTCAAGATAGCGTCAGAAGTCCTGGTTGGATAAGATATCAAAAAAGAATTAAATGAAAAATTTAATAAGAAAGCTTAGAGTATTATTTAATACACATAGCATAGACGGATATATCATTCCTAAAAATGATGAATTTTTTTCTGAACATGCCAATAAAGATAGACTGAAAAAAATTACAAATTTTACTGGTTCAGCTGGATATGCAATAATTTTAAAAAATAAAAATTATTTATTTGTAGACAGTAGATACACAATACAAGCGAAAATTGAGAGTAAAAAAGAGTTTGAAATTTGTGATTATGAAAAAATATTTGATTTTAAGGAAATAAAAAATCTTACAATCGGTTTAGACCCTGCTCTATTTACTAGTGAACAAATTAAAAAAATTTTTCCAAGAAAAAACATTAAAGTAATAAAAGAAAATCTTATAGATAAGATTATAAAATATAAAAAATCAAAAATTAATAAATTTTACCCACTTGATAAACAAATAACTGGCCAAAGCCATTTAGAGAAAATTAACGTCATAATTGAATTTTTAAAAAAAAATAAACTTGATCATATATTCGTTTCAGCCCCTGAAAATGTAGCTTGGCTATTAAATATTAGAGGCAAAGATAGTCCAACAAGCCCTATTCCAAATTCACATTTACTAATAAGCCGTAATAGAAAAAGAATAATAAAAAAACCAAAAAAAAAATTAAAAATTTTAATAAAAAAAAAAATTATAAACATCAATGAAATATTAGAACCTAAAGAATTCTATAAGATTAATGAGAGATTATCAGGTTCAAGGATCTTATTAGATATAAAGTCTTGCTCATTAAAATTTGAAGAACTTTTTTCAAAAAAATTTAAAGTTTTTAAAAAAAATGATCCAACTTATTATCTAAAATCGATCAAAAATAAGGTTGAAATCGACAATACCATTAAAACACATATTCAAGATGGGGTGGCGCTAACAAAATTTTTGTTTTGGATAAAAAAAATAAATAAAAAAAAAATAACAGAGGTTGATGCACAAAATAAATTAGAAACATTTAGAAAAAAAAATAAAAATTATATATTTCCAAGTTTTAACACAATAGCTGGCACTGGACCAAACGCTGCAATCGTTCATTATAGGGCTAAAAAAAATAACACCAGAGTAATTAAGCCCAAAGACATATTCTTATGTGACTCAGGAGGACAATATAATTATGGAACAACAGATGTTACAAGGACCATTTGCTTTTCAAGACAAAGTTCAAAAGTAAAAAATATTTTTACTGATGTGCTTAAAGGCCATATAGCTGTTGCAACTACTAACCTTAATAAAATTAATATTGGAAAAAAAATTGATATTAATGCGAGGAAATTCTTAAGAAATAAAGGTTTAGACTACGGGCATGGCACCGGACATGGTGTAGGTTATTTTTTAAATGTTCACGAAGGCCCTCAAGGAATTTCTAAATATAATTCAATTAAAATAAAACCAGGCATGATAATAAGTAATGAGCCAGGATATTATGAAGAAAACAAATTTGGAATAAGAATAGAAAATCTAGTTTATGCTAAAAAAACTAAGAAAAATTTTTATTTTGAAAACTTGACTCTTGCTCCTATTGAAAAAGATTTAATAAATTTTAGTAAACTTACTCAAAAAGAAAAAAATTATCTTTTTAAATATCATATGGAAGTTTACTCAAAAATTTCACCTTACTTAAATAACCAAGAAAAAAAATGGTTAGCTAGTCAAATTTAACATTTTCATCCATTCAGATTGAGTAATAATTTTTATTTTAAGTTCTTTTGCACTTTCAACTTTTCTTTTTGTGGGCTTTTCACCAATTATTAAAAAATCTAATCTTTTTGATACATTGCTTACTAAGGATCCAGAATTCTTTTCAATTAAATTTTTAGCTTCAGATCTACTTATGTTCAAAAGTTTACCTGTAAACATAAAAGTTTTACCTTTTAATAATCCATCATTTGTAATTTTTTTTAAGGATTCAATTTGAAGTACCTGATCTAACTCTTTAAGGATAAGTCTATTAATTTTTAGTGAAAAAAACTTTTTTATAGATTGAATTTGTGTCTCACCAATTCCATCAATATTTTCAATTTCAGTTAAAGTGCTATCATTTTGAAGATTTAAAAAATTTTTTGAAGTTTTGACATGTCTTGAAATAAGTTTGGCAGTTTCAATACCAATATGTCTAATGCCTAGCGCATAAATAAATCTATCTAAAGAAATTTTTTTCTTTTGATCTATCGAGTATTTTAAATTATTGACAGATAAATCTCCCCACCCATCTAGCTTTTCTATTTTGCTATAATCTAGTTGAAAAATATCTTGCGGATAACGAACAAGCTTTAAATCCCAGAATTTTTCAACTATTTTTTTTCCAAAACCATCTATATTAAATGCTTCTTTAGAAACAAAATGTTTAATTTTTTCAATAGCAACCTTTTCACATTCAAAGCCCTCACTCGAACATCTCCTTACCGCATCCTTTTTTTTAGTAATATTGTTGTATTCCTTGATAGTCTTTGAGCCACAAGAAGGGCATAAAGTTGGAAATAGAAATTTTTTTGTATCATTACTTCTCTTATTAATTTCAACCGAAACTATATGTGGAATTACATCACCAGCTCTTTCAACAACCACATAATCATTTATCCTTATATCTTTTCTATCTATTTCATCTTCATTATGAAGGCTTGCATTTGATACTAAAACTCCTCCAATATTTATTGGTTTTATTTTAGCTACAGGTGTAAGAGCTCCTGTTCTACCTATTTGAATATCAATATCTAAAATTTTTGAAACGCCCTTGTTAGCAGAAAATTTATGTGCAATTGCCCATCTTGGTGCATTTGCAACATATCCTAATCTATTTTGGAGTTTAAAATCATTTACTTTATAAACTATGCCATCAATATCAAAATCAATTTCACTTCTTTTTTTTTCTATTTCAGTATAATTTTTCATTAAGCTCTTTATTCCCTTCAAAACTTTATTTAAAGGATTGGTTTTAAAACCCCATAAAGATAAATGCTCTAAAAATTCACTTTGTTTTTTAAAGTTCATTCCATTTTCAAAACCATAAGTATATGCAATAAACTTCAATGGTATTTTTTCAGTTTTTTTTGGATCTTTCTGCCTCAATGATCCAGAGGCAGCATTTCTGGGATTAGCAAATCTATCATTGAGTGTAACAAAATCACTATTTTTTATAAATACCTCTCCCCTTATATCTATTTCAGATGGAAAATTTTTATATGAAATTTTTTGCGGGATATCACTTATTGTTTTTAAGTTTTCTGTAATATCCTCTCCTTCTTTCCCATCTCCTCTAGAAAGTCCTTTGATAAAAACTCCATCTTTATAAATCAAAGAAGCAGATATTCCATCAATTTTAGGTTCAGCGCTATATTCGATTACTTCAAACTTGAGATCATTAATGTAATTTAAAATTTTTTTTTCAAAATTAATTAAATCTTCTCTTCCAAAAGCATTTGCTAAAGATAACATTGGGAATCTATGGAAAGCTTTTTTAAAATTTTTTGATGGTTTGTAGCCAACTGTTTTAGATGGTGAATTATTCGAATTAAGAAATTTATTGTTTTTTTCTAATAATAAAATATCTTTTTTTAAATCATCATATTTTTTATCAGTTACTAAAGGACTACTCTTGTCATAATAATTTTTATTATATTCGTTGAGTAATTTAATTTTTTTTTTATAAATAATTTCTATTTTTTTTTTATTCATCTCATTCAAATAGAGATTTGATTTTCTTTTAAATATTTTTATTTTTTTTAATTTTTTCTTTTTTATTTTTTTCATATGATTTATTAAATACTGCGTAAGATTTTTCATACCAAATTGAAGATTGATAGTTATAACCTAAAAGATTAGCATATTTTTTTGCTTCATCTTTTAAACCTATAATATAGTGAACTTCAACTAATCGATGTAGCGCTTCTTCAGTATAAATTGTAGTTTCAAAATCATCTACAACTGTTCTAAATCTATTAATTGCTGGTATCCATTTTTTTTTCTCAAAATAATATCTGCCAATATACATTTCTTTTGAAGCCAATATGTCATTTATAAAATCTACTTTAAATTCAGAATCTAATGCATAATCAGTATTTGGATAATTTCTTATTACAATCATGAAATTTCTTTTTGCATCTAATATTGATTGCAAATCTTTTTTTTCGTCAACTATTTGTTCATAGTAAGAGTTTGCTAGCAAATAATAAGCATAATCTAAATTTTTATGTTTAGGATATACTTTTGTAAACCTAATTAATTCAGCAATTGCATCTTTATAATAATCTTGAACATAATATGAATAAGCTGCCATTAATGCTGATTTAGGTGCCCAATCAGATTGAGGGAACAATATCTCTGCTTCATTAAATTTTTTTGCTGCAAACAAAACATCTCCAGACTCTAATGATTTCATGCCTTCCTCATAAGCTTCTAAAACTTGCAAATCCAAACTTTTTTTACTTATTACTGATTTTTTAACCACATCTTTTGAACATGAGATATTTAAAGATAATAAAAGTAATAGAAAAAATAACTTAATCATTTTGTTTTTACTTTATATAGATTTACAAACTTATTTAAAAGATAACTTTAAAATAACTGTTAAGCAATAGATCTCAAGCGATCTCTATTTATTAGTGTATGAGGTAAATTTTTTTCTTTAATTTCTAAAATTGAAAAGTTTTGTTTATCCTGAAATACTTTTCTAAGTAATTGGTTTGTTAAATAATGGCCTCCTTGAGAACAAGTTACAGAGGCTATTATTCTGTAGCCTGATGTGTATAAATCTCCAATACAATCTAAAATTTTATGATTTACAAATTCTTTTTCATTTCTTAAACCTTCTGGGTTTAAAATCTCATTATCTTTTACAACCACAGCATTGTCTAAACTACCACCTTTGGCTAAACCATTTTTTTTTATAAATTCAATATCTTCATACAGACAATAAGTTCTGGAGTTGTACACATCTGATAAGTCGTCTTCATAAACTTTAACTTTATTTCTTTGGTTACCTATAACTTCATTTTTATATTTTAGTTCAAAATCTATATCTAAAGATAATGTGGATGGTTGAATTGTAATAAGTCTATTACCATCCTTATATTCTATCTTTTTATTAATCTTAATAACTTTAATTGGTACATCACTTATTTTTATACCTGACGATAATATTTTATTAATAAATTCTTTTGCAGAACCGTCTAATATTGGAACTTCTTCATTATCTATTTCTATTAAAGCATTATCGATACTCAGTCCAAACAATGCACCCATTAAGTGTTCTATAGTAGATACTTTGGCACCAAATTCATTTTCAATTGTCGTATTTAATGATGTATTAGATACATTAGCAAAATTAGGATAGATTAGATTATTATTTTTTAGGTCTACTCTTTTAAAAACAATTCCAAAATTTGGGTTTGCAGGTTTAATACTGACATTTACATTTACACCACTATGTAAGCCTATTCCGTTAAATGAAATTTTATTTTTGATGCATCAATATTAAACTTAGATATTGAACTTAGGGAGTTTTTAGTGCATCTCTTGATACAAATTAATTGGAGGTTTGTTTGTATGTCGCAAAGACGGCAGGTACGAATTTTAGATGTTGCACTCGAAGCAGGGGTTGGCACCGCTACTGTTGATCGAGTTTTAAATAATCGATCAGGAGTGTCTGAAACAATGCTCAAGCGCGTTAATGAGGCAGCGCAGATTGTCACTTCTCGTGGGCCAAATCTATTTTACCAAAATGGAAAGACCAAAACCAAAATATTTGAAATCCTGCTTCCGAAAGACGAAGAGTTAAGCACCGCCCTCTTTGGTAAAGTTTTAGAAAGCTTAGCAATCGAAAATGGCGTTGAAATTAAAGTTAGCTACGTGGAGAAAATGGATCCGTTAGCATTGACAACCCATTTGAAGGAAGTAAAGAAGCGAACCCCC
>ERZ651776.5996-NODE-5996-length-10205-cov-3.336394_pt1 | contig 10205 bp, 9 predicted proteins | sample MGYA00514761_ERZ651776 | MGnify/ENA metagenome assembly ERZ651776 | reverse complement strand
AAATCCAGAATCCTATTTTCAAGAAGCGGGTAGGGCAGGCCGAGATGAAAAGAAGTCTTATGCGGTGCTCATGTACGATCAGAATGATACCGTGGCATTAGAACAAAGTGTGCTGAGAAAATATCCCTCCAAAGCCTTTATTCGAAAAGTCTACGATTGGTTTATGAATCATTTGAAAGTTGCCTTTGGAGCTGGCTTGGAGGAGTTTTATGATTTTGATTTGAACTTGTTTTGCAAAAAGTATAAGATTAAGCAACTGGATGCAATGGCAGCATTGCGAATTTTGGCGCTAGAGGGACTAATTGCAATTCCAGATGCAAGCTTTGAACTCTCCCGAATAAAAATTAAAGTAAGCAGACGCTATTTCATAGAGGTCACGTCTAAAGAAAGTGAGGTATTTGATGTGTTGCTACGGTCTTATTCGGGGCTATTTGATTTTCCAACGGCTATTCGCGAGCAGGAACTAGCAGAACGACTCGATTGGAAGCTGAGTCAAATTCAGTCCGTACTGCGTTTAATGTCAAAAAAGGGCATCGTGGACTACCATGAATCTACTGCGGCTACTTCGGTTTTATTGACCCATGAGCGGATTAAAAGTGATGAAATAAACTTTAAACGCTCCAATTACGATACGCTAAAAAGCAGGGCAATTGAACGCTGTACGGCCATGAAGCAGTTGATTGAGAAGTCCGATTGTCGCTCAAGAATGTTGCTGGAGTACTTTGGTGAGGTTTCAAATAAATATTGTGGAAAGTGCGATTATTGCCTGAGTTTAAAAGATAAAGTAGATGGTCTGCACGCTTTTACAAGCGTTGCAAATTCAGTGCTTGCAGAATTGGAGAACTCCAGTCTACTCATGCATGAATTGCTAGAAGTGCTGTCTAAATACGATGATGAATCTGTAATAAAAGTGCTGGAATTTCTAGAAGAACAAGGTAAAATAAGTGTCGAAGCAGACTTGGTGTCTGCAATTGAGCCAGACTAGTTTAAGTATTTCGCTATAATGGAGTTGAGCAAACCATCGGGAAGTTCTTTACCAATGTGTTCCTCCATAGCAAAAAGGAGGTCATTAGTTAACGCTGGTTTAACAGCTAATTTCAATCCTACTTCATGCAGAAATCGGCGCTCTTCATTAGAAACAACACCATCAATTATCACAAGGTAAAGGAGCTGGTACATTATAGTCATGCGGTGTTTTTCTGATTTTGGTGGGTTCAGCGGATATGCATCTTCGTTCTCCCAAATGTGTTTTAACTCCTCCTTTGAAACACCCAATTTTTCGCGCATTTCTTCAATGAATATTTCTTCATTTTCGTCAATGTCATGGTCAGACTTCGACATAGTCACAAAAAGTGCCAGCATCGACTTTTTGTTGTAATTCATTTTTTCAAAAGGGTCAATCATAGTTGATTCGTTTATTTAATCATTGCATCATTGAGTTCTCCAACTTCAAACTTAATGTCATCCTCTCCAACCTGATCAAATGGATTTTCTAAGTGTTCTTGAAGGTTATCCAAACTTACCAAAATGACACTGTATAAAACAGCGATTAAATATCCTATGCCATGCGAGTAATCTGACAAAGTACTTGCACTAAATGGCCCGTAAAGTATGGGAAAGAAATAAATAAAAATTTTGCTGTAAGCCCGCAGCGTTATGGGCGTTCGGTAGTAGAAAACATTCTTCATGATGCCGTAAGAGACTAACATTTTGCTCACGTATTGGTGCAAACGCGAATTTTCGCTCCCTGCGCTTCCGTACTCCTTGAATTCTGCTACCCGAGCCGATAGGTGGGAGAAGCGTATATACATTTCGTGTTCTTTCTTTTTGGCCTCTTCAGGGTCTAGCAAAAAATTCGAACTCATTGTTTCAAACAGCTCATTTATTTCAATCTTGACTTCTTCCGCAATGTGAGGTTTGTTGGGTTGCACCCATTCTCGAACTCCATAGTAATAGGATAGGGCATGCGCCTTTAAATCAGCATATTGCTGCAAGGCAAACTCCCTTCTTTTATAGGCACTGTCAATAGAAAATACAATTGGAAATACTATTGCAATACTTATGAGGTATAGTGGAAATTCTGCTTTTATATTGAATTCATTGCACAAATATGCCGCAGCCAAAGAGATAGCGGATGTAATTACCGTTTTGTAATTTATAATTAAAAAAAAGCTTTTAAAAATCCTCATCAGCATATTATGATATTATTAAAACACTGCAAAGTAAAACTTTTATTCAACTGAAAGATTCTGTGTCATTTTGTACTGGACTAATTTATATTTGGGGGAAAGAAAAGTTATGATTCAAATTCCAGAAAATATTACTGAATTAAAGAGCTATAAGCCTGGAAAGCCTTTGTCTCAAGTTATTGAAGAGCTTGGTCTAACTGAGGTGGCGGTGCTTTGGAATAATGAAAATAATTTCGGTCCATCTCCTAAAGCAATGGAATTTGTTACTGCGTCGCTCTCTAATTCTCACGTTTATCCTGATCCAGTATGTACAGAGCTGCGGAATCTATTGGCGGCTAAATGGAATCGAAAGTTTGAGCAAGTAGCCGTAGGTAATGGAAGTGAATCTATTTTTAATAATTTGTTTAATGCATTTTTTGAGAATGGTGATGAATTATTAACCTGTTCTGGAACTTTTGTAGCGGTTTACATTTGGGCAAAAGCCAATAATGTAAAGGTGCAAACGGTTCCATTGTCTGACGGCTTTACTTTTGACTTAGACGCCTTGTACAACGCTATTTATGATAAAACAAAGGCAATATATTTATCGAACCCAAACAACCCTACTGGGGCTATGATTCCAGAGCAGGACTTGAAAGCGTTTATAGAAAAAGTTCCGAGTAATGTATTAATAATTGTAGATGAAGCTTACTTTGAATTTGCACATGATTTATCTACAGAATTTCCAAACTCAGCAAGTTACAACTACGAAAATGTACTTACACTGCGCACGTTTTCAAAAGCATATGGAATTGCGGCTATTCGAATTGGCTATGCCATTGGTCACGAAAAATTAATAGAGGCTATAATGAAGGTTAAGCTAACCTTTGAGCCTTCTAACCTGGCTCAAGCTGCCGGTATTGGAGCACTGAGCGATGAGGAGTATTTAAACAAAACGATAGAAAACAATACGACTGAAATCAAAAAATACTACCAAACCTTTGAAGCGTTGAATTTAAATTACACGCCAAGCTTTGGAAATTTTGTAATGCTCAATTTTGAAAATGAAGAAACGGTTCATTTTTACTTTGAAGAATTGATGAAGTTAGGGGTGTTTGTTCGTCCGCTTAAGGCTTTTGGTCTTCCTCATTGTCTGCGGATAACTGTTGGATTGCCGCGTGAAAATGAAATGTGTATTGAGGCTTTAACTGAAATTGCAAGCAGGTAGCAATGCTACTCTTTCACGATTTTATGGTGGGAAATTTCGCCGGTGATGAGTTGTAATCGAATAAAATAAACTCCCGACTTTAGGTTTTTTATATTGACTTCATCGTTTGCACTTTTTGCAATCGAAGCTACTTTTTTGCCATCAATAGCATGCACCGATATTGCTTCAATTTCGACTTTGGTATCGATTTTCAAATGGCCAGAAGTAGGGTTGGGGTGCAGCCTTATTGCATTAGTTGGCCTTCCGGTCTCATTTATAGCACTTACCGTGTCTTGAATAAATTGATAGTTAAATTCCCACAAGCCTCTTCCAAAGGTTCCAAACCAAGCAGAGTTTTCATTTTCAAAAGCTTGTACACACGTCCAGTTTCTGTGGGGAATTTCAGTTGTCATTAGTGCTTCCCAATCACCAAATTTCTCTGAATATACAAATGGACCATCTTTAGTGGCAACAAACAGCAAGCTATCGTTATCTAAACTTGCAATGTCGAACACTTCAGTTTCTTTTAGGCCATTTCCAAGCAGACTAAAGTCTTTACCAAAATTTCGAGAAAAATAAATACTACCGTTTCCATTCCCTCTTCCCCCAACAAAAACAAGCCCTTCGGTTGTTGAAGAAGTTACTATGCAACTACCAAATTGTGCATTAGAAAATAGGCCGTTAAAAAAAGCTGAACGCTTCCATGTTTCGCCTGCATCAGTTGAAGTGTAAAAGTTTCCATCGTTGGTTATTACATACCAACTGTCCGAATTGATCTCGTCTATTTCAATTGCAGATATAAACTCTGATTTCGGGAAGTTTAGATTGAAATTTTTATCCATTCTCTCCACATTAATGTTGATGCCGTCAAAGCTTAATTTATACAAATAAGACTGCTTGTCTATATCGTTTTTGTTGTAAAACCCTGCGCAAACCGCCTCGGTTGAATTGTTAGGGTGTGCCTTTAGGATAGGCTTATTGCCTCCTAAAGATAAACTATCCACATAGTTCCAAGTGGCTCTATAAAAACGATCAGTTAAACTGGATACAAAGCCTATTTCACCTTCTGAAGCTGCCCATAAATTACTGTTCATAGTACTGCTTCCTACTACATAGTTGGTCCCCCAGTCAATATGTTCGGTATTGATAGTGCTGTCTGGGTTGTAATTTGTATAGGTGTGAAGACCTTGAGCAGATGTAGAAGTAAAAAGGTTGCTAAGGTCATCTTTTAGAATTTTCAAGTCGTAATGATTGCCGATTTGAAGATTGCTGGGTGTTAGGTTTACAACAGAATTGAGTTGATCTTGACTTAAAAAAAGTCCACCATCGGTAGAGATTAGAAATATTTCGGCCTGACGAACGTTTGTAAACGATTTAATGGCGTTTATTCCTGGATGTAGGTTTGATCTTCTATTGAGTAATAGTCGTTTAAATTGTTTTGAATAGACCATGTTTTAGCGGTGTCTATTGATTTTTGGAAATTTGTATTTCCAATGAAAAGTCGGTTTGGTTTTGCTCCAGAAATAGAAAAAGTGTGCGCTTGCTGTGATTCAAAAGAAATTTGAGACTGTCTATTCCAAAATAGGTTGATGGCATCATATTTATAGACAGACCCTCCACGAATCAAGAACACATTGAAATCCCCGTTGGAAAACGCTCCCGAAACACGTGCTTCTCTGAAGGAAAAAGCAGGAGTTTTAGAATGAAAATTGAAGCTATCTCGCACTACATTGTACAAAGACAAAGTATCGACGTATAAAACCAGCAATTCACTATCACTCCCAATTGGTTTAGAAATATCATAGTTATTTAGTGCCAGTTGAATGGGGGATTTGAACGTTTTAATTTTATTGAAACTTGCCCCGTAGTCGTTACTTTCATACAAAGCAATATTCGCTTGGCCCAATTTCTCTTCCAATAGCAACACAACATCGCCATTACCTGCTTGAACCATTTTCTGAACAGTTGCGAAACCTTCAATTGATGTTAATCCAACTCCAGAAGCCCAAGATTTTCCGCCGTCATTAGAATGGTAATGAAAACCATCTCTTGCAACAACATTCATATAGGTCGTTCCACCTGCAGAAAACCGATTAAAACCTACAATTGGAGCGTCAAAATCATTGTTAGGATTTAATAATTTCCAATCAATTTCTGATTCTTTGGTTGTGAAAATATATCCAGCGGTGGTAATAAAGGTATAGCTTGAGTCATAGGTATCGTAATTAGCAAAAGCTATAGATCCAGTTTGATTGTTAATCCCTCTTGGCGACCATTTCCCTTGAAATAAAGTATCTCCGAAGATTTTAAAATCATCATTGCTTCGAGATGTTTGTGCAAAGGAGGGTGATAAAAACGCTATTCCAACAAAACAAATTAGCAGTGCTAGCTTATGTTGTATGTTTAATTTCAAATTATGAAGGTTCGTTTACCGGAGCTTCATATTCAAATAGCTCCTTTTCTTTAATTCTTTCTGCTACCGCTTTAGGAACCATTTTTTCCCAACCATCTTTATGCTCGTAAATTAATTTGAGCACATCGTCCGAGAATATATCTAGAATGCTTTGATCGGCATTTTCAATATCACAAATCTTATTGCAGGATTTCAAATAATTCATCAAACCCATTAAGTGACTTTCTAAGTTTAATGAATTGGTGTCTATTAGTTTTTTGGTGTGTTGATCTATTGCAGGGTAAACATACAGTTTGATATTATTTCCAAACCCTAAACCAAAAGCTTCTAAGATTCCACCTTGAAGATTTTCGTAATATTTTTCTTCGAATATGGTCTTAAGGTTTGTAATGCCTAAGATTACCCCAATTTTACGACCACGCGTAATTTGAGAAAGGTAGTTGACTACTTTATAGTATTTTACGTAGTTTGAAATCATTACCGTGTGCCCCAAAGAACATAAAATATCTACACGATCTAAGAAATCTTTGTCAATAATAGCCCCTTCAGCACTCAGGTCTTTAAGGGTTAGTTCAAAAACAACTCTAGATCTCTCGGGGTCTACATCTTCCTCTTTTTCAAAAAGCTCTTTTCCTTTGTTGAGCATATCAATATTAACATGGGTAACAGGTCTAAACCTTCCACGCATTACCAACACATTCTTCTTATATAAATACTCTGCAGGTTGAAGCAAATCTCCGTTGCTTCCAAAAATAGTGGCTTCCGTCATGCCGTATTTAACCAAACGCAGCGCCATTAGCCTATTATCGATATGGTTAAAGTCTGGGCCTTTAAGGCTAAACATATTGACTTCTAGCCGGTTATCGTCAATATTATCAAGTAAAGATTTTAGGAAAAGCTTTGGGTCATGACTGTAAAAATAGCATGCATAAAGTAAGTTTACGCCAAGAACACCCAGCGCGTTTTGTTGAAGTTTTTGATCGTTGTCGTGCATGTTAACGTGCACAATACACTCGTTTGGTTCAGCCATAGGTTTAAGCTGGAATCTAACTCCAAGCCAGCCATGCCCATTATTGGTTTTGCCGAAATTTAGTACTTCAACAGTATTTGAAAAAGTAAAGAATCGAGTGTGCTTTGATCTGGAGTTCAGTTTTCGAGTGGTTAGCTTATACTCAAAATTGATCATTTGTTTTAGCCGGTCTTCACTTACATATCTATCAGATTCGCCATATATGAAATCACTGATTTTCATATCATAGGCAGACAAAGAAAACGCAATTGTGCCAGAAGCTCCTCCTGCTCGATAAAAGTGATTGGCTACTTCTTGACCAGCACCAATTTCGCCAAATGAACCGTAGATATCTCTATCTAAGTTTATTTTGAGCGCTTTTTCTCGAGTACTTTTTACTCTATCAACTGACATTTAAAAAGGGTTTTTTTGATTCGTGCAAAGGTCAAACATTTTGCTATTAGTACATACGCAATCTTACGATATTAAGTTTGCACATAAGCTTACTTTGGTTGTATTTTTTCTCTTAGCATTTCAGGAATATTTTCCTCACTCTGGCCAATTTGGTTCATCAATACCTCTAAAATTTCCTCGGGTTCTTCTTCACCATTAAAACGAATAGGCTCCTTAAACCTGAGCGTGATATCAGTACCTCTTTTTTTGAGCATGATGCCGCTTTTGTTAAATGCTTTTCTAAAACCATCAATTTGAATAGGAACTACTATGGGCTTGTTGTGCTTTATAATGTGTCCAATTCCTTTACGTCCTTTTGCATAAGGAGTTGTGGTTCCTTGAGGAAACGTAACCACCCAGCCATTATCCAAAGCTTTGAAAATATTACTTAAGTCTTTTAGGTCTACCGTTCGATTTATTTCTTTTCCTTTTTCTCGCCAGGTTCTTTTAATAGTAACAGCTCCGGTGTAGGCTAAAATTTTTGAAAATATGCTACTATCCATAGTTTCTTTAGCAGCTACGTAATAAAATGATGTTACTGGATTGAATAAATAGAAGGGGTTCTTGACAGTTTTACTAAAGCCATTTCTATTTGCGCAAAATGCCATATACATTAGCACCACATCCATAAAATAGGTTTGATGATTACTGACAAAAAGCACATTTTCTTTGGGAAGGCCTTTTAAATGCTTCATTCCTTCTATGCGGGCATTGTTTCTTATTACTAGTCTATAGTAGCCAATTAAACCCAAAATAGCAATCAAGAACCGTTTGATAAGCACTATTTTACCGAAAGCATCTTTACGTATTACTGGCATCAGAACTGCTTAATCATTGAATTTTAAATATTTAAGTGTAAAAATACTTGAAGGTTACTGCAATGTTAATAAATTTGTACTCTTTGAAATTAATTTAAGTAACAGAAAAAACATTTTTATGCTTCAGATCTTAGACCGTTTCCGCGTTAAATATAAGCACCTCGAAAAAAAGGGACTTGTTATCGAAGGTATGGTTGTAGTTGATCATGCAAGAAGACAAAATGCCATCTCTGTTTCAAAGCCATTTGTTTTTGATAATCGATTAATTCCAAAAAAGTTTGACGGTCTTACCGTGAAAAAGAGAATCAACGGCGAACTTCCAAAAGAGTTTCAAATAGATAGAACCCAACCAGATTGGCATAAAACTGAATATATCTGGGCGCCTGAAAGGTTTGAACTATATGTTGAACGTGCATTTACAGAAATTAGAAAGACCTTAGGTGATGATATCGAAACCCCAAAAGATGCATTGGATGCCCTTTGTTTTGGAGATTTTGAGGAACATGCGCGAAAAGCAAAAATGTTAATCAGACAAGGCAAGGTTCCTGCTTGGAATGGAAAACAGCCAAAAGTTTCTGCTTAATACCCCTGCAGCGTTTTTTCTAGTTCAGTTTTTATTTGGTCTTTTAGTTCCTCAGGTTTCAAGACTTTTGCATGGTTTCCCCATGCCATTATTTGTTGAATCAGCTCTGGAGTAACATAAATATTGAAGGCAAAAACTTCTCCGGTATTATTTTTTGTGATCGCTTTTTGAGAATTATGAATCGGTTTGGTTTTTATATATCCAGCAGAAAAGTTTGAAAATTGAATTTCAACTTTTTCTGGTTTGTAATTTCCTGTTGTTATTCCTACTGAATATTTGAAGAAATCCTCACGTGAAAAGGCTGGGTTAATCTGAAATTGTTGATCTTCTAGGTTCACCTTTCCTATTCTATCTAAACCAAAGGTTTTGATTTTAGTGCTTTTTGGTTCAAAAGCAATTACGTACCACCTGTTTTCATACTGTTTTAGCAAGTAGGGGTCAATTTTTCGAATTGAATTTACACCAGCTTGAAAACTTTTGTATTCAATTGAAATCGAAGTTTTTTGTTTTATCGCTTTAAAAATAATGCCTAAATGCTCTGAACCTGCAGCTGTCGAACCACTTTCAAAAATTACCAATTGATCTATAGTTGCATCTTCAATATTATCGGTGAGCTCAATTCTATCCATTAGTTTTTCAATGGCACTGGAAAACTGGTCAAAAACATTTATTTTTTTGAATTGAGAAAGGGTGTGTGCTGCAAATTTCACGGCCTCTATGTCATCTTCATTCAGTGGTAGCTTGTCAATTGAATAAGTGGGGTCGTCATAATAGTAGCCGCCTAAATCACGACTGAATTTGATAGGCGCTAGGTATCCTAACCCTTCTTCGTTGCGCATTGCATAGAGGTCTTTCTCTACCGTAGAAATCGAAACTCGTTCTTTAAAGCTATTGTATAAAAAATCTTCACAGGCTTGCCTAATATCCTCTTTTGAAGGGTAGGGCTTGTATTTATTTCGAATGCATTTATCAATGATTCGGTACCTAAGAAGCGCATATTTATTCGCGGGCATGAGTTCGTTTATTACTTTGTTCAAACATATTTATAATTTGTTCAAAAAGCTGAAGCAAATGACGCGGTAAATGGCCCACCTATTCTATATTTGTCTTGTTTAGACTTATTCTAAATAAGATTCATGAATGTACTAGTTGCCGATACAAGCGTTTTGTTTAGAGAAGGAGTAAAATCAGTACTCGCTCATAAATATAGTGATCTTAGTTTTAGGGAGGTTGATTGTGATGCTGACTTTAAAGTTGCGCTCAATACAGACGTTTTTGATATTATAATCTCTGACCCTGTTCATGTAAAAATAGGTAGAGTTAAGGATTACGATAAACAAAAGAAAGCCTGCGTGATTAGTATTAGCAGCGAGCTTTCAAGGCCATTCATTCTTTCGACGCTTCAAAATGGCATTAATGCGCGCTACCAGTTCGCGCGGACTGAACGGCTTAGTAACATAATCATCACCTCCTATCTCCAGCCCGAGAATGCGGTCAATCTCATCATCACGCGACGACAAAAACAGAATCGGCACCTCTGATAACTTACGCAGC
>ERZ651776.5993-NODE-5993-length-10210-cov-6.377973_pt1 | contig 10210 bp, 16 predicted proteins | sample MGYA00514761_ERZ651776 | MGnify/ENA metagenome assembly ERZ651776 | reverse complement strand
CGCACCCTCGTAGGGTTCTTCGGGGAGAGCACCGTACTTGATTGTCGGAACCATGTATCCCAACTCTCTGGCCTTCTTGGTAAGCTGGCTGAATACCTTAATCTGCTGACCACGTTCAACTAAAAAACACAGTGGGACCCACGTCGCTTTTGCCATCTCTAAGAGATTGAGGAGTGTGCATAATTTTTTCAATAGTTTATGGGGGAGGAGGGTATCTTTGATGCAGTATTCAGCAACTTCGCCCAATTTTTGGGGATTACCCTCCCTGTAACGAGCAAACATTTCCTTCGGAGCCATATCTATCTTTTGGTCTCCGAGGTAGAGTTTCGAAACTTCGTTCAATTTATACGAGTCTAATTTGTAGCCCTTCTTCACTTCATGGAACATATCGAAGATGAACCTTCCAGTCATGGGGAGTAGCTTCAGAAAGTTATCACCCAAGGCACTCGAACTTAACTTCTTCATTAATAGCTCACTTGGTGGATCGTGGAGCTTACCAAGATTGAAAAACTCTTCATGACACCCAGTGAAGTGTGCCCTCTTGTAGATGTACTCGAGATCGAAACCAAAGATGTTCCACCCTGTGATAATATCCACATCCTTTTCGTGGATGTACTTTTGGAAGGCTTCTAGCATTTCTCTTTCGGTATCAAAGCTCACAACATTGGGACCCTCAGTCTTCTTGTAGCATAAACATACCTTTTCGTATGGTTCATCATTCCCAAATTTGCATAGAGATATGGCAATCTGAAAACATGCATCACCGGGTACGTCGGCACTTGGGAACTTTCCAGTAGAACTATTACACTCTATATCAACCGATGCCACTACGAAAGGTGCAATGTCATCTCGAGCCACTGGTTTGAGTCCCCTCCAATCATTACACCAAAGATCAATATCAACCTTTGCGAGATGGGAACGAACGCATTCCGAGCCAGTTTCCAACCAACCAGTAGATTGGATACCAGTGCGATGCATCAATCTCAGGACAGGGTCGAGGTTTGATTCATATACATGGTACTTTCTGAAATTATTATTATAGGCAAATATGGAATTAACCTTCCTACGGTCAGCAAGTGTCCTGAAATTCAAACGCATATAGGCAAACATCTCATTATTTTGAAACCCCCATACATCCTTCTTCTTCGTGACACTATAACTCGTGACATGATCTTCACGGATTTTGTTCAAATCGTTGAACAATAGTCGAACCTCTTGATCAGTGGTTCCCCTAGGTAACTTCACAAAGAAATATGGTTCAAACACAGTTGTAACGCACACGGATTTTCCATTTTCCATTTTTCCCATAATACTGATTAAATGTTCGTCATCCACATCCCTCGCTTCCCATGTCAGAGCTTGAAATACCACCATATGTTTATATCCAGCCAAATTTTTAATATCATTTACTAATAAATGTCTGCTGCTTTAATCGAGCTCGTATCGGTGGGTGCCCAGGATGTGTACATCACTGGTGACCCCCAGGTCAGTTTCTTTCGTCAGAACTATAAGCGCTACACCAACTTTGCCATGAAGCCCGAGCGTATGGATTACATCGGTACTTTCGGTGCTTCCAATGAAATTACTATTCCTATTCGTTCCAAGGGTGACCTCATGAGCTACATATGGATCGAAGCTACTGGTATCGCCGAGGTCGGAACCAATGCGGATGGTTTGTTTTCGACGAACGCCGCTAATCCCACAGAGTTCCAGCTTTGGATCGGTGGTCAAATGGTGTCCACACTCGACTCCCTCTACATTCAAGGCGTTCACAATACTCTCATGAGGGACTCTTCAGCTAAGGCTTCCTTCGCTGTAACGACCAATACTCGAAAGGCGAATCACTCTGGAAATTACTACATGATCCCCTTCTTCTTTGGGGAAGACTGGACCAAGGCGCTTCCTTTGGTGGCCCTCCAATATCATGACGTAGAAATCCGTGTTAAGTGCCGCGACGGTTTCACACCTAATACCACTCCCAAGGTGTTCGGTAATTACATCTATCTCGATACAGAAGAACGTAAATACTTCACTGATACCGAGCACGAACTTCTCATCACCCAAACCCAGAGCCAACTTGCTACCAAAACTGATACCGATATTGATCTAAGCTATTTTAACCACCCAATCAAATCCCTCCATCTTGTGTCTGGTAAGGCCACTGATGCTGCATACACCAGTGAATACAACTTCGATACTGCGTCTCTTTATATTAATGGTACTCCTCTTTTCGAAAACACGTCGGGTGTGTATCACCACGATGTCGTCGCTGAAATGCATACAACAGATCTTCCCGACGATGCAATTGACAATGTTCCCACCTTCTCGTGGCCCTTCTGTCTCACCATGAGCAAAATGCAACCCACAGGTTCACTAAACTTTTCTCGAATTGATAATGCGAAGCTCACCCTTGTCAACCCAACTGGTGGTAACGCACTTCATCGTGTTTATGCGGTCAACTATAACATTCTCCGCGTGAAGAATGGTATGGCTGGTGTCGCTTTCGGTAATTAGATAGCCTAAGTTAATTGATTAAAATAGGGATTTAAAAAGTAAAAATGGTTAAAGTACGTAGCATTCGTACAACTTCTTCGCGAATCGTAGTGGAACTCGAAAAACCCAAAAGAGTCACCAAGTTCAAACCATCCGCGAAGGAAAAGAATCTCATGAAAATTGCTAAAGAGGCTCTCGACCAACTAAGGAAAAGCCACGATGAGCTAAACATCGAAAAGAAAAAATCTGCCAATCAAATAAAGTTATTAAAAGAAGAAGTAAACGATTGGAGGACATCTTGGGGTAGACTTGATATTGAAAATTTGGATCTAAAAAAACAAATCGCAGAAGCATCAATCTCGCGGCCCACCCGTGAGTGCTTCAAGCATAAGGTCTCGAAGGTAAAGCTCCATGCAGTTGAAAATCTTTTGAAAAAAGTGGGTGCTGGACCAAGTCTAGTGAGGACGTCCAAGGGGATATATAATTGTGTCACGAACTCTCCGGATATCATGGCTAAGCATTCAAAGACGATTGCCGCTGGTATCGTTCACTATTCTACTGAACCCAAGATGACCTGGAAGGAAAAGCAGGAGTTTTGCAAAGTTTCGGGCGTTTCCATGCCCTCCATCAATAATATCACCCACTTGATTCAGGAGCACCTTTCTAGTTCCATTCATCGATGAGTTTTTTCGTTTTTTCATACATTCCCTTAGCGTGGAAGGTCTCATCCTTGAGATCCTCCCAAATTGTGAGTCGATGTTGTAGAAACTTTAGAAACTTCTCCGGATCTTCGGGAGACTTGTAACGGACTTTTTCAGCCTTAAGTGCCTTTTCCATAGCTGCAGAACGTAGTTCCATCGAACGCTTAGCAATTTCCTCGGTAGTGAGTCGGGTCCCAACTTCTTGTTTTTTTCCGAGTGCCATTTATACTATGAATGCTCCTATTCTTTATTACTGTAAAGCTTGTCATCGAACGTATGATGGGTTCGCACAATGTTGCTTTGACATGGATCACATCGAAGTAAAAATCTCAAATAATACTAAATGATCCCCTTCCTTATCGTTGGAGGTCTCGCTGCTCTCACAGCCTATACCTACTTTGGTCCAAATCTCATTTCCTCAGAGGAGGCTAAGAAACACATCAAGAGTGGTAAAATCAAAGCTGTTATCGATGTTCGCACGATCATGGAATATCGCGCCGGTCATTACCCCAAAGCACTCCACATCCCAGTTAACAAGATTAATGAAAAAACAACATCGGAACTACCCAAGAAGGGACTACTCGTCTATTGCAACACTGGACAGCGGGCCAGATTTGCAGCAGAGAAATTGGAAAGTTTGGGGTTTAAGGACGTGAGCTACATCGCTGGACTCTACTCTACCTTACTTTAATCTATCAAGTCTGGATTTTTCCTTATTTATAAATACAGTAAGTTCGGTGGGATCTCTCGTGAGTTCAACAGAACCATGTGTATTTAATGGATGTACATATTGAACACGGATCAAATCTACTATGACCTGTTTCTGGTCCGAAGCCTGACTATAATGAACAGCCAACGCAGCCGCATCCTTTTTAGTTTCTTTTGGTAAGAAATCTCCATCATAAGAAACTACAACGTGCGAACCCGGCCACCCCTTGACATGAAGCCACCAATTCGCCGCAGGACTCGACTCAGTAAGTTCATAATTTTCCTTTGCATTTGTGCCAACTCTAATAGTAATACCATCAAAGGATTCATGTGTCTTCATAGGTTTTAATATATTCTATCCTTTATTTATAATGTATGTCACCCTAAAACCCAGTCCATCAGTCGTTCATCGGTATAGAGTAACTCTTCCAAATCAGACAGCCATCGATTTTGGACAAAAGGGGTTTGACTACTACGTAGATCACGGAAATCCTCGTATCATGAGGGCACAACTTCTTAGAAAGGGAGCAATCATTCCCAAGGAGGTGCGAATTGAGAGGGATCCCTATGAAATACATAGGGGAATGTTGAAAGTTAAAAGTAGTAAAAATGAAGATTGGGAGAATTACAATTCTCGAGATTTTTGGGAACGTTGGTTACTCATGTCATATCCACACATGCACAAGTCCAAACTTTGGATGGCGACACAGGAGGGTGTTCTCTTCATGCCCGTTCCCGAAGACTTTTGGTGTTGTTCTAAAAACCTGTAGATCCGAAACCACCTTCACCCCTGAGCGTCTCTTCGAGTAAGCCAATCTCCTTAATCATAGGAGTCTCACATCTCTCTAAAATGAGTTGAGCGATACGATCACCCTTCTTGATTTCAAAGTTTTCCACACCATGATTGAATAGGACAACCTTGACTTCACCGGTATAATCTGGGTCGATGACACCCGCACCAACATTGATACAGTGTTTTACAGCTAGACCAGAGCGGGGAGCTACACGCCCATATAGACCATCTGGTATAGACAACGCAATACCAGTACTTACTAAGGCTCGCCCCGATTGACACGGTACAGTCGCATCTTCGGAGCTATATAAATCATATCCCACAGCACCATCAGAACCACGAGTAGGCAGACGAGCATCGTAACAGAGCTTTTTGACTCCGAGAGGCATCTATTTTTATTACAACTCAAATCCTTAAGCTTTCACAAACTTCTTTTTCTCTTCGTCTGTGAGGGCTCTCCACATCTCACCCAACCTCTTACCAATGTCAGTGAAACTGAGATCTGGGTTCTCTTTCACAACCTCGGGTCGTATCTTCTTGACAAAGTTCATGTATGCGTTAGGCTTACGCTTGGGCTTTTCCGCACCACCACGAAGTCGAAGAACTAGGTGTAGAGTAGACTCCTTTTGAATATTGTAATCAGCTAGGGTGCGTCCATCCTCAAGCTGCTTTCCAGCGAAGATGAGTCGCTGCTGGTCGGGAGGGATTCCTTCCTTATCTTGAATCTTAGCCTTGATGTTATCGATAGTGTCAGAGGATTCAACCTCAAGAGTGATAGTTTTTCCAGTAAGTGTTTTCACGAATATTTGCATACTACTTGTATCATAGATTTAAATCTTAAAGTATGATAAGATGTATAACAATAGTAACGAAATGCTTCGGGGCTACTTTATGCGACAGAGTGAAGGTGGCTACGCTCCCAAAAATTTCAAGTACAACCAGAAAAATAACAATAATCTATTAAAAAATTTCAATGGACCAGTCACAACTCCAAAAACTAAATCTCCTTCAAAGCGGGGTTCCTCTTCGAAAAAGTGAGTGCACAAATACCACAACTGAAAATATTTATGAAATACTGACATCCAAGAACGTGTAATTTCGTATACATACTCTCACGTGCATATAATACCCACAGTAACAACGTCATACAGGTCTCATAACCAGCTCGAATGATTACATTAGATGCATGATACATTTGGTCTATCGTCGGGTACAAAAAACTATCTCTGGGAGTAAGTCTTCGAATGGTTAATAAAGATGTATCAATTTCAACTAGACCTGCGAAACTAAGTATAAAAGCCTCTTCGGGGTGCATAAGAGGTCTAAGAAGAGCTAGAAGACATACTAAATGATGAAGTATGATTAAATTTCTGAAAGTGTGTATAATTTTCGGCTGAAGAATTATCCACATGAGATCATACGACATATATGTTGTGAGAGCATGTGTTATGAACATGGGGTACACTTTATAGTTAAAAAATACATCAGCCACACACAGTGCTGAGAATGGCGCGAGAAATAGTAAAGACGCCACATCATGAATAACGACAGCACGACGGTCGTTATTCATTTTGTGATTAGACAATATTCTTTTTAATCAATTTGCACTCAGGGAGGTTTGAACCCTGACCTCTAGGTGAATTCGCTTATAATTTTAGAGTAGAATAAATAATATCTCTCGCCCACTTTCTCCATCTACCTATATATGTTAACTTATCATGTTCGTAAAAAGGAACAACCAAGGCTATCCTTGTTGCATTTTCATTCTGTTTAGATATTGCGTGTTTAACCTCACTTCCATTGTAAAACACACCTTGTCCACTCGTATTATTTATTACGCGCATTTTGTTGGTATCATTTTTTACCAAAAACTGAGACTCGTTATTATCTGATACGTGTATATTACATACATAAGTGTATCTAAGCCCAGACGTAAAATTATTATCGTAATGCCAATCTAGGAAATGACCATCCCTGTTATATAAACGCAAGAACCAACAATATTTTTCAGTATCACAATTGGCCATTTTCATACCATCAACTTTTATGTTCTTTACATATTCGTCTATGATTTCAAAAACGTTTGGCAAATGTGGTTTGATATCAGATCTTACGATTTTAAATCCCTCAGATTTGTTAAAGTTATTCTTGGTACTCAAAAACTTCCCGTGATTTTCTATAACTTGAATCATATCACCTATGTATGGTTTAAGCATATGACTCAATCTGTCACAATTTATAATGTCAATTTTATCATCGGATACTGGTTTAAGATACCCATGATACAAGTTAAGTATGAATGGAATTGATAACAATAGTAAAAAAAGTAAGAGTAAATTCTTCATTCTGGTATATACTGTCATTTTTTTACACTTGAAATATTATTTATTAAGAAAATTGCACTCAAAGGGTTTCGAACCCCTGACCTCAAGCTTACTAAGCTTGCGCTCTACCACTGAGCTATGAGTGCGATGCTGAAAGTGGGGTTTGAACCCACGAGACTTGCGTCAGCGGGTCTTAAGTCCGCCCCCTTAGACCACTCGGGCATTTCAGCTTTTTTACTCTCCCTCCCACTGAATACTGCACTCCTCAAATCTTTAAGTGTTTGGGTGTAGTTTCATAACTTAACTTTTTCTCGAGAAGTTTGCGCTCTTCTTCGCGGCGTTTTTCGATACCACTACAATTGTGTTTTTCCAAGTGAAGACAGCTAGGACAGAAACCACCTTTACAGTATTTACAATCCATGGGTATCCCACATTTCCTCTTACACAGTTGACAGCGCATATAGTATAATTAGGATAAAGATTTTAAGTATAGTACAAATAGTATATGTTGACTCTCGCTGTAGCGAAACCCAGTCGATTACCTATCACCAACCGCTCTATCCCCGAGTATAAGAAACTCAAGAAAACCCTCAAAAATTCAACCATTGGATACGGTACAGCACTCGCCACGTCTTATTTTATCACACAGGGGGCGGACCAGGGTGTATCTGCAGTCGTGGGATCTTTATCGTCATATGCATACGTATCTCTCCTTTCCGATAGGGTTGATAACTTCGAGAATGCGACATTTCAAAAGGAGTTTTTGGCACCGTTGAGTGCCGCTGCTTTTGAAGTGTCGTGGAATAACGCACCTTTCGCATTTGACTTTGATTATGGAGCTACATTTGTAGGATTTCTAGCATATAAATTTGCGCTCACAACAGTTCTGTATGAGACTGTAAGAAACATGATGATTGAAGACAGTGTCTCTACATATGACACCACTGAGAAGGTCTATAATGATCTTAGCGAAGACGAGCCAGCTCACGAGCCTGACGAACAACACGTCGGGGTGAGCCTTGATTGAGACTGAGTTTGTTCATTAAAACAAACTTATTACGTCCAGTGAGACCCTTCATCGCCATAATGCGCTTCCGCGCTTCCTCCTTGGTGAGTGGCATCGCCTTTTTCTGAGGCATGACCATCTTCACGGGGGTCGCAATCCTGGTGGTCATGGCCTTCATGAAGTTAGCCGCAACTTTCTTGTCGAGAGCTTTCTTTTCCGCACGCTTCTTAGCGGCAGCGCGCTTCTTGGCAGCTTCGGGGTATAACTTAGCTAGGGGAACGTTATTCAAGTCCTTCTTGATCTGGTTCGAAACTCGCGCAGCATTCTGAATCTTCTTCTTTAAACTTCCACAGAGTTCCTTTACAGTCTTCTTGTTGGGGGTGGGTATACCATAGTCCCTGGCAACCTTCGCCACTTCATCCTTCTTGTGGAGACGGCACTTCTTACGACCAAACTTGAGATCACCCGCCTTGTCCACATTTAATACATACGAAACCATTGTTTACTTATTACAGAGAAAATATCTACGATACCACTTCCAACTGGCGAGAGCACTAGCCTTCCCTGAGAAGGCCTCCATTCTACGCTGAGCCCTCAGCTCATCTTCATCTACCCCATCTGGGGGGTATACAGGCAATCCGAGGAGTAGATCCAAATGAATCCGGGCATCTTCGTCATCCTCAGCACTCTCAAACTCGATAATCTTGGCTCTCATCGCAGTGAAAGCAGCCGCTACCCGTTCCCTCCTAACTTCGCGGGGTAAAACGGTGCTCCAAATGACACGCTGCACATCGGGGCAAAGCGACTGTGTAGCCTGGCAAAACGCGACACGGAAATCAGTAGACATTTTTTTGATATTTAGTATCATTTCTGTGTTTCACTTAGGTGTTTAAAGAGGAGTCCCGACCTCTTTATATATGAATTGCTGTTTCACTAAAAGAATTCTATCTGGTGTTGATGATTCGATACCAGTTTTTAGTCTTAATAATTATGAGGGATATGCAAAAATCACGAGTGTATATGATGGAGATACATTCAAAGCGGTTATCATACTTCATGGTCGACCTCTAAAGTTTACTTTTAGAACCATTGGGTATGACTCAGCTGAGATGAAACCCAGTCTTGGGATGGTGGATCGAGACCGCCATATCCACTTGGCTATACTTGCACGTGACATGTTTAAGGAAGAGTGTGGGTTTGATGATCGCGCACCTCACCGCTTATGGAATCCATTTATGTGCAGAAATAAGGTGAACGGTTTAGTGTGGATTGAATGTGGTAAAAATGATAAGTATGGTCGACCCTTGGTGACAGTCTATAGACACAAGGGGGATAAACAGTCGGTAAACCAAAAAATGATAGAATCAGGAATTGTAAATGTATATGATGGTAAGAAGAAAAATATAGGATTTTATTAAGAAATGGTACGTTACGGTCTATTGTTTTATGTATATTTACTCTCTCGTCTCAGGCGTAAACCAAAAAAGAAGGTCAGATGGGTTTAGCTGAGTTCTTCGAGTCTCAGCATCCTTCCAGTGTTGATATATTCATCAATCTTGTCACAGATTGAGGGACCAAAACCACGGAGATGCCTGACATCGTCACCACTCATTACAACATAATCGAGATCACGGATCTTTTCAGCCGCATTCCAGTATGCCTCAGACTTGTAAACAGGCTCCTCAAGGTTTCCAAGTTTGAGAAAACACGTGGCAAGTTTCTCATTTGTAGAGGGTTCCTTCTTGATATTGAGGTAGTCGTCAATCTTCTTAGCGATGGACTTTCCAATACCTCGGAGCTTCATAGCATCTTTACCACTGGTGATCTTGTAAGAAAGATTGTAGATGGTATCACCAGCCTTGGTGTATGCATCGCGCTTGAAATTGTCTTCAGCCCTGTCAGCATACTCATAGATCATTTCAGCGAGCCCTGTATTGTGAGAGACAAAGTACTCCTCATCTTCAGTCCCAGACACATAGGAGGCGTCAGTGTCAGAAACGAAAGAGCCGTCATCGTTGGAGGCAATAGACTCAGAGTCGGAGCACTCGGACTCCTCGTAGTCAGAGTCCTGCTCATCGAGGTACTCATCAACCTTGGCAGCAATACCCTTACCAATACCGAGGAGATGCATCAGGCTCTCACCAGTTTGGACCTCGTAGTCCAGATTTGAGATAACATCTGCAGC
>ERZ651776.5988-NODE-5988-length-10213-cov-3.377072_pt1 | contig 10213 bp, 10 predicted proteins | sample MGYA00514761_ERZ651776 | MGnify/ENA metagenome assembly ERZ651776 | reverse complement strand
GATTTTATATTTTGTGTTTGACCAATTAATAAATTGATCGATAGTAGCATACTATATATTATTATCTTCAATCTTATTTCTCTTTAAAGTGATTTACAATTGGGAATCGCCTACCAAATCCAAAAGCTTTTTTTGAGACTCTTAAACCGATAGGTGCTTGTCTCCTCTTATATTCATTAAAATAGATTTTATTTTTTATTTCTATAATAGTTTTCTCTTCAAACCCATGATTAATTAATTCAGAGTTTGAATATGTTTTTTGAACAATTAAATCAACTAATGGTGATATCACATCATAATCAAATGGATCAACTTGATTAGGCGAAAGCTCTGCAGAGGGAGGTTTTTCAATTGAATTCAAAGGTATAAAACTGCCCTTATTATTGTTAATCCACTTTGCAAGTTCATAAACTTCACTTTTATTTAAATCTGAAATCACTGATAATCCGCCACTCATATCACCGTACAAGGTACAATACCCTAGAGCTAACTCAGTTTTATTGCCTGTAGAAAGTACTAATCTTCCAAATTTATTAGATAAGGCCATTAATATATTACCTCTTACCCTAGATTGTATGTTTTCTTCGGCAGCCCCCCTATCTGTACCAGAAAAAAAATCAACTAAGCTATTTTCGAAGCGGTCAACAAGTTCTTGTATTGGGATCGTTTTAAAATCTATTCCCAGGTTCTTTGCTAATAATTCCGCATCTTTTTTGCTGTGTTCACTACTAAACTTTGACGGCATTGAAACGCCATAAACAGCAGCTTCTCCTAAAGCGTGGCTAGCCAAGACTGCAACAACAGCACTATCAATTCCACCAGATAAACCGATTATAGCTTCATAATTATTAGTTTTACTAAAATAATCTTTAATGCCTAAGGTAAGAGCATTAAAATAATCTTCGCATTTTGAGTTATAATTAATTTCAATCCTAGATGTTGATTTTAAATCAACATAAAGGATATCTTCGATAAATGACTCGCTTTTTGCAAAACACATGCCCTTTTCATCTACAGCGAAAGAAGACCCATCAAAAACTAATTCATCCTGCGCACCCACAATGTTACAATAAAGAAAAGGAATTTTAATTTCTTTCACTTTTTGGCTTATTTGATCTTCTCTATCATTTAACTTCTTATCTCGAAATGGAGATGCCGATATATTTATTAAAAAATCTGCACCCTTTTGTTTTTGCAAATAAGACACTTTAGTTTTTTTATTTCTGTGTTTTTCATTAATTAGTTTCCGACAATTCACCATAATCATTAGGAAGATCATTTCTTTGAATGACTTTAATAAAAGATGGATACTTTTTATTTATAATTTTTTTATATAAATTATTACCACATATAAATTGTACTTTATTTTTTGATTTAATTTTTTTAGATGACCTCCATAATGATCTTAAATGATTTTGTAAATTAAATTGATCACTATTTTCATAAAAATTTTCTAATAAATTTAAGTTTCTTGGAATATAAATTTCATATAGTAGCAATTTTGAAAAACCTAGAAATCTGCCGGCAACAAAATATTTTTTTCCTATTTCAACAATTTTTTCATGTAATATTTTTTTCTTAGTAGAAGACATTCTTGGAAAATCTATTAATATCATTCCTCCAATATTTCTTAATTTAATCTCTTCTAGACATCTAATATATGCTTTTTTACAAAAATCGAACATATCTTCATCTGAGTTAAGAATTAATTTTTGAGTATCTATATCAATAAGAGTTGCTGCTTTTGTTTTTTCAATCCAGATCAATCCACCGCCTGTAATATTTACCTTTGGTTGCAAAGCCTCAAGAAAACATTGATCTAAATCTAATTCATCCCAATATACTGCATATTTATCCTCTAAAACAGGGATGTTTTTTGTAAAATAAAGGAATATTATTTTTTCTATTTTATCTAATGCATTTAATTTTTCTTCAAATTGTGAATTTGAATCTAATAAATTTGCTTGAATAGGTTTATCATCGAATTCTTCACTTACAATGATTACTTTAACAACACTATTAACCTTATTGGACTTAGGAACACCTCTTACACTCACTACAATATCATTTTTTAACCTAGCACGAACAATTCCTCCGTGCAGTGTTTTAATAATTTTTGCTTCATATATATCACCAACAATTGACGGATTTGTATCAAACCAGAAATTCATTTTTAGAATTTTTTTATTTAAAATTTCTACTATTCTTGTTTCTTCAGCACATTTATCTATTAAAATAAAATGATTAGGAAGTTTATTGGTCATTATGAAATTTATATCCAATAGATAAAAGCATTCTATACAATTCAGCTAAAGGTAGACCTACAACATTGCTATAAGATCCGGATAAAAAATTAATAAATGAAGCTGCAATTCCCTGAATACCATAAGCTCCAGCCTTACCTTGCCATTCATTAGATTGAATGTAATAAAAAATTTCTTCTGAATTTAATCTTTTAAATTTAACAACTGATTGGACTGTTTTTATCTTTAATTGATTGTCAGGAGAGAAAAGACAAAAAGACGTAAGTACTTTGTGTCTTCTGCCTGAAATAAGTTTTAAATACTCTTCAGCCTGTTTTGCCTCTGTTACTTTATGAAGTATCCTTCTCCCAACGGAGACAACGGTGTCAGCAGTCAATATTATAGATGAAGGGTATTTATCTTGAAAAATTTTGTTTTTTTCAACCGCTATTCTTTTTACATAATTTAATGGGAGTTCATTCTTTTGATTAACTTCGTTGATATTTGGTTTTAATATAAGGTCTGGATAAACACCTATCTGATGCAGTAAATCAATACGCCTTGATGAGCCTGAACCTAATATAAAATGCTTGTTAACGTTAGATTTGTTCATAAAACAAACTCGAAAAAATAAAAACTATTTATATCTAAACGTAATTCGACCTTTGGTTAAATCATAAGGGGTCATTTCAACATTAACTCTGTCGCCAAGTAAAACTCTAATTCTATTTTTTCTCATTTTACCACTGGTATGTGCTAAAACCTGATGTTCATTGTCGAGTTTAACTCTAAACATCGCATTTGGTAAAAGTTCTTCTACTAAACCAGAAAATTCTATAACGCCTTCTTTTGCCATGTAACCTCATTTAGTTTTTAAGTGTAATCTGACTAATATACATAATTAGTCAAGATTTTTATTAAATTATTTTGATAATTACTTATTAATTCTTAAAGCGATAGACATAGCATGAGCTTCAAGACCTTCTGCTTCCGCTAAAGTTATAGCATGCTTGCCAATTATGCCAAGGCTTTCTTTGTTACAATTAACTATTGTAGTCCTCTTATAAAAATCTATAACTCCTAATCCACTTGAAAACTTTGCTGTTCCATTTGTGGGAAGTACATGATTGGGTCCAGCAATGTAATCTCCAATAGCCTCAGGGGTATTATGACCAATAAAAATAGCTCCTGCATTTTTAATCTTATTTAATGATTGTTTTGCATTTTTAAATATTAATTCTAAATGTTCTGGAGCTATGAAATTAACTAATCCTATTGCTTCATCAATATCTTTTACGATAATAATAGCTCCGTTATTATACCAGGAAGAACTTGCTATTTTAGATCTTTTAAGATCTACAAGATAATTTTGAACTGAGACTTCTACTTTAGAAGCGACCTCCTTACTATCAGTTATTAAAATTGCTTGTGCTTCTTCATCGTGTTCAGCTTGAGATAAAAGATCAATTGCAACATGATCTGGATTGGCTGTTCCATCGCAAACAATTAATACTTCTGAAGGACCTGCAATGGAATCAATTCCTACTTTTCCAAAAACTTGTCTTTTAGCTTCAGCTACATATGCATTTCCTGGACCAACAATTTTATCTACCTTATCAATAGTTTCTGTACCATATGCCAAAGTCGCAATTGCATGGGCACCCCCCATACATATAAAATCAGTTACGCCCGCAATATAAGCAGCTGCTAGTACTATTTTAGATTTATTTAAATCAGAAATTGGGCTTACTACAATTCTTCTGTTAACACCTGCAACCTTAGCTGGAATTGCATTCATTAAAACAGATGATGGGTAGATAGCTTTTCCACCAGGAACATAAAATCCACATGAGTTTACTGGTGTATATTTCAAACCAAGATCTACTTTAACATCATCTTGATATTCTAAATCCATTGGTATCTGGTGCTGGTGAAAAGAACGTATTCTACTAGATGCAAGTTCTAAGGCTTGTTTTTCGTTATTATTTAAAGAAGTATAAGCTAATTTAAGTTGTTTTTGAGATATTTTTAATTGTTCAATTTTATCTACCTTAATACCATCATATTTATCAACAAACTCAAGTAATGCTTTATTACCAAACTCTTGTATTTGTTTTATTATATTTGAAACAGTATTGTGGATATCAATATTAATTTCTTGCTCATTACGTAATAACTTATTCAAATTAGATTGAAAATTTTGTTCTGATGTATTTAATTTTGTAACTTTATTTTTGTTCATTTATTATTTCTCCAACCTTATCTATCCAAGGTTGTATTGTTTTTGAGTTTGTTTTTATAAAACTTCTATTAACAGCTAATCGAGTGGAAACTTTACAAATCTCTTCTAATTCGACGAGATCATTGGCTTTTAAAGTGGATCCAGATTCTACTAAATCAACAATTCGTTTGCATAAACCCATTGAAGGAGCCAATTCCATGGCACCATTTAGTTTGATACATTCTGCATGTACGCCTCTTGATTCAAAATGGTTTCTAGTAATATTTGGATATTTAGTGGCAACTCTAACATGGCTCCACGTTCTTGGATCCTCATTAACAGCTATGTCTTTTTGAGCAGCGACAACCATTCTACATTTACCTATATTAAGATCAATAGGAGAGTAGACTTCTGAATGATCAAATTCAGTTAATACATCGCTTCCAACAAAAGCCATTTGAGCTGCACCATATGCTAAAAATGTAACTACATCAAAAGAACGTACGCGTATTATATTGATGTTGTTTACATTACTCTTAAACATAAGTTTACGATCTTTTTCATCGAAAAAAGATTTTTCTGGCTCTATACCTACTCTTTTTAAGATTGGTAAAACAACATCCAAAATTCTGCCTTTAGGAAGTGCTATAGTAAAATTATTATTATTATTCATATTAATGACCTAACTATCTAATTATTTGTGTTCAGGTTTTAATTTTGTAGGCCAAGGTATATCTATATCCTCAAGATAAACCTCAATTTTATCACATTCTAGAACAAATTCTATCGAGGAAGAAAAGTGCAATGTGATTTTTTTACTTTTATATGAGATTGCAAGCAAGTTCAAAAAAGGAATAGATGAATTTAATTTTTTATAAGAAATTTTTTTAACATGTTTAATTTGGAAACCAGATATTACTCTATAATTTATATTACTTTCAGTATTAATATTTTTTTCTTTTTCCCAGCAATATCGTGAAAAAGTAGCAATAAATAGCTCTTGATCTTTATCGAAGAAAAACTCCTCATTAGATAGAATGGCATCTTGGCACAAATAAGATAATATTTTTAAGTCATCATTAGTGAATGCATTTAATTTTATTTTATTCTCGTAATTCATTAAGTTTACCCATTACAATACCAAGTCACTTTAGAAAGATCTTCTGATATTAGCTCCTAGATTTGACAGTTTATCGACTAACTTTTCATAACCTCTATCTAAATGAAAAATACCATCAATTTCACTTGTACCAGAGGCTGCAAGAGCTCCTAGAATCATACACATTGATGCTCTCAAATCAGATGCCATTACCCTAGAAGCTTTTAACTTCTTAACACCATTAACAATTGCCTCTTGCTTAGTTATAACAATTTTAGCTCCCATTCTTATTAATTCAGGCACATGCATAAAACGATTTTCAAATATTGTCTCTTTGATAATAGTATTACCATCAGCAATAGACATTAAAGCCATAAATTGGGCTTGCAAGTCAGTTGGAAATCCTGGGTGAGCCTCGGTTGTAATGTTATGAGGAACTGGTCTTTTTGAAGAAGAAACTCTAAAAGAGTCTTTGTGAATTTGAACATTACTTCCAGTGGCTTTTAATACATTTAAAAATGAATTAAGATCATCTGGCCTTACATTTAAAATTTCAACATCACCCTTTGTTATGCTTGCAGCTATTGCAAATGAACCCGCTTCTATTCTATCAGGCACTACTGAATAATTAACAGAGGTTAATTTTTTAACACCATTAATAGTTATTGTATTAGTTCCTAGCCCCTTAATGTCAGCTCCCGCTTTAATTAAACACTTTCCTAAATCTACAATTTCTGGCTCTTGTGCAGCATTTAAAATTTTAGTTTCACCTTTTGCTAACACAGCTGTCATAATCGCACTCTCTGTAGCGCCAACAGATATTTTCGGAAAGTTAATAACTCCACCTCTTAAGCCATCAGACTTTAATGAAGCATGAATAAATCCTGAATCAAAAGTGACTATAGCGCCGAGTTTTTCCATAACCAATATATGTAAATCAATAGGCCTGGTACCAATAGCACAACCACCAGGCAACGGAACTTTTGCTGTGCCTTTAGAAACTAACAATGGTCCCAACACAAGTATAGATGCTCTCATATGCCGTACAAGATCATATGAAGCTTCATCTTTTTGAGGACCACCATTAAAATTTATAGTATCATTTTGCCAGTCTATTGTTGTACCTAAATCTGCTAATAATTTAGCCATCAGCCGTGTGTCTGCAAGATTGGGAATATTAGATAATCTAAATCCTTTATTAATGATTAAGGACAAAGCCATCAAAGGCAGAGCTGCGTTTTTAGCCCCGCTAATTGTTACACTCCCATTAATTTGATTTTCACCTTTTATAAAGATTTTTTCAACGTCTGTATTATCAAAATTATTCATTTTAAATCTTTAATTACTTTTTACTATCATTGAGACTTAGCCTAGACACACCAATTTTTTGGGTTCTTTTTCCAATAATGTTTCTATCATCTCTTTCTAAAACTTGTTTCTTTCGTAATTTTAAATTTTTTTTTAACGAATGAGACAAGTCATTATCATCCTTACCTTTTTTTATCATATCCTTTTTAGTATTCCTATTTTAATTAAATTTATTCTTTTTATTAATTAACATTTACATAATTATAAAAAACTTGTCATTATAGAAAACATATTTTAATTATACATTATAAATAATGCCGTCATAGCTCCAGCGGTAGAGCGCGTCATTGGTAATGACGAGGTCACTGGTTCAAATCCAGTTGACGGCACCAATTTCAATACATTTAAAGTTTATTATATTATTGAGACCTTAATGACCCTGATAGTTTTGTACCTATTAAGTTGATTAAATCAGCACTAATTTTTTCTAAGTCATCATCCGTTAAAGTTTCCGTTAAAGGTTGAATAGTTACTTTAATGGCAATTGATTTTTTTCCATCTGGAATATTTTTACCTTTATAAACATCAAAAATTAAAACATCTTTGATTAGATCTTTATTGGATGATCTTGCTATTTGAGCTAGTTTTTCGGCTGGGGTTGTTTCATTAATTACGAATGCAAACTCTCTCGTTACAGATTGCAAAGGAGAAACCTTTAACATAGGTCTAGATACTTTAATTTTCTTCGGTATTGGAATATTTTCATAAAAAATTTCAAACCCCAAAATAGATTTTTCAAATCCATAGAAATCAAGAATTTCTGGATGTATTTCTCCTAAATTAGCTATTAGCTTTTGTCCTATTTTTAAAACAGCACTTCTTCCTGGATGGAAATAACTTGGCGTATCTTCATAAGTTTGAAGACTGCTTATATTAATACCAAGAGCTTCTAAAGTTTTTAAAACATCCAACTTGATGTCATAAAAATCAAAATCTCTTGAAGAACTTCTCCAATCTCTTTTGATTTTATTACCTAATCTTAAACCCGTAACACTACTAGTTTGTTCATCTGGCTTATCACCTAAAAAGATTGGACCAACCTCAAAAAGAGATAAACTATCAGAACCAACGTTTATATTTTTTTGTGCTGCCAATAGTAATGTTGGAAGGATCGATGGCCTCATATGCGTTAATTCAGAGGAAATTGGATTTACTAAAGCTAGTTGCTCTATTCCTCCATTAAATTGTTTAGCCATGACCTCATTTAAAAAAGAAAAAGTTATAGCTTCACTATAACCTCTAGTTGCTAAGGTTCTAGATGCAATAGATGATTGTCGCTGCTTTATATTCATTGCTGGTTTAGCAATGTAATTTTTCCTTGGCAGCTTTATAGAAGGAATATGGTCATAACCATTGATCCTAATTATTTCCTCGACTATATCAGCAATACCATCTATGTCAGGTCTCCATGATGGGACTGTAACGTCCCAAACATCATTATTATTGGTAATTTTAAAACCTAGTTTTTCTAAGATTGATTTAGATAATTCACTTTCAATTTCAACGCCTGTTAATTTATAAGTGCTTGTTGGGGTAAAATTAATTATTTTTTTTTGTTTTCCCAATTCAAGCTTGACTATTTTACTACAAGTGCCACCACATATTTTTTTTACCAATGATGCTGCATAGTGCATTACTAGATCTGGTGAATCATAATCCAAGCCTCTTTCAAATCTATACCTAGCATCAGAGTTTAAATTTAACCTTCTACCAGTATTGGCAATTGATATAGGATCAAAAATCGCAGCCTCTAAAAACATTTTAGTTGTATCTTCTTTTACGCCGGTCCGTTCACCACCCATTATGCCAGCCAAATCATCAATGCCATGCCCATCAGATATTACTAGCATTCCTTCATCTAAATCATACTCTTGACCGTTAAGCGCTGAAAATTTATCACCTTGTTTTGATTGTTTTATTGTTAGACTATCTCCTACAATTTTATCTGCATCATAGGCATGCAAAGGTCTACCAATATCAATCATTATGTAATTAGTTATATCAACTAAAGATGAGATAGGACGTTGGTCAACAGCTAACAATCTATTTTTTAACCAAGATGGAGATTCCACATTTACAACATTGTGAAATGATCTTCCAAAAATTTTAGGACAAAGATTTTTTTTATCTTCTTCTAAATCAATTTTCCAATTAATTATGCTATCAAAATCACCCTCAATGTCTTCAACTTCTAGGTCTTTTAAAGCCCCCATTCCAGCAGCAGCCAAATCTCTTGCTATCCCTCTTACACCTAAGCAATCACCTCTGTTAGGAGTAATCTCTATTTCAATTGTTGGATCAGCTAAATCCATAACATTTACAATAGGCACACCAATTTCAGAAGTTTCTGGTAACTCTATGATCCCCTCATGATTGTCTGACAATGTTAATTCTTTTTCAGAGCATAACATTCCCTCGGAAGATTCCCCCCTAATTTTTGTTTTCTTTAATATTAGATCTATGCCTGGAACATAAGTTTCTACATTAGCAAAAACTCCAATCATTCCAGATTTTACGTTAGGTGCACCACAAACGACATTGAAACTACTATTACCATCAAAAACTTTACAGACATTAAGTTTGTCAGCGTTTGGATGTTTTTTTACATCTGTTACTTTTACAGTTACAAATTCTTTAAGATCATCCGCTAAATTTTTTACTGAAGCTACTTCTAAACCAAGCTTAGGTAAGGCTTCTACTATTTCATTAATACTTTTTTCTGTTTGAAGATGATCAAGTAGCCAATGCCATGTAAATTTCATGACAAAACTCCATTAAGACCAGAATGCAAACTTGGGTTGTCTACGGGTATAAAACCATAATGTTTAAGCCATCTTAAATCACTATCATAAAATGGTCTCAAATCAGGAATACCATACTTTAGCATAGTTAATCTTTCTAAACCCATCCCAAAAGCAAATCCTTGATATTTTGAAGGGTCTATTCCTACTCCTTCAAGAACGCGAGGATGTACCATCCCCGATCCCAAAATTTCTAACCAATCTTCTCCACTACCTATTGATAAACTACCATCTTTCTCTTTTTTACAACCAATATCAACTTCTGCAGAGGGTTCTGTAAAGGGAAAATAACTTGGTCTGAAACGAACTGGAAGATCTTCTACGTTAAAATATGTTCTACAAAAATCTATTAAACATCCTTTTAAGTGACCCATATTAATATTTTTTCCAAGAACTAGACCTTCGCATTGATGAAACATTGGAGAGTGAGTGGCATCATGATCTGATCGATAAGTTCTGCCAGGTATTATATATCTAATTT
>ERZ651776.5986-NODE-5986-length-10214-cov-3.222452_pt1 | contig 10214 bp, 10 predicted proteins | sample MGYA00514761_ERZ651776 | MGnify/ENA metagenome assembly ERZ651776 | reverse complement strand
TGATACTATTATGATCGGAAACAGACCCGGGGGTGTAAAGATCTGTACAAAGAAAAAGTTTTCAAATGGAGATGAAATAACACATCCTCCTCCTTATAAAGGTCCTATTGGAAAGATTGCTTACAGACACGCTAGAAACCTTTATTCACCGGAAGACGCTGAGCCAGCTCAAATAACAAATCCGTATTCTTACGATCAGAGAAAACATCCTCCGAACTTGGAAGATTACAAATACAATCTTAAAAACGATCTTTTTAGATTACCGATCAAATTCACGAATATCATGCCAGAGAGAAATAGAGGTAGAAAAGGAACTGATCCGTTAGGAGCTTCAGATATTTATGCATTTGATAGGTTAACAACTGCTCCTGAAAACTTTTTAGAACATGCTCATAACAGAAAAGACTTGTATTATAAAACAAAAAATAGTCAATACGAAACAGTTGTTAGCGGAAGAGATTATAGTGTATAAAAAAGTTTTTTTTTCTGATATTATTTAATAATCATGGACTCACAATGCCACTTCGAACATCCTCCTCCCCCTCGTGTCTACTGCATGCCCGCTCCTTTCACCCGCTCTCACGGTGGTTCCGCGTACCACCGCGTTGCTGACGCTTACGGTGCGTCAACCCCTCACCGCGGCCCTGCTTACCGCGGTTAAATTGAATTTCTAAAATTAGAAATGTAAAGAATAACTTTAAGTTATTCTTTACTCAAAATGGTTGAACAAACAATTGTTATCAATGGAAAGAAGTTTTCAACAGTTGGAAGTGGAACCTATTTGTATCTTGACATGCATAAATTAACTTCTCTTCCTGAAGGAATTTTTGATAAACTTGTGAAGCTGACTAATCTTAATCTTTCAAAAAACAACCTCAGTTCTCTTCCCGAAGGAATTTTTGATAAACTTGTGAAGCTGACCAAACTTAATCTTTCATATAATAAATTAACTTCTCTTCCAAAAGGAATCTTTGATAACCTTATTAATCTGAAAAGACTTTATCTTAATAATAACAACATTAGTTCTCTTCCGCATAATATTTTTGATAACCTTGTGAGAATGGAATATCTTGATATTCGTGGTACTGATTTAATTTCTCTTCCATCTGGAATCTTTGACAGCCTTGCGATGTTGTCAGTTCTTCACCTTTCAGAGAATAATTTAATTTCTCTTCCATCTGGAATCTTTGATAACCTTATGAATTTGAAAAGACTTTATCTTAATAATAACAACATTAGTTCTCTTCCGCATAATATTTTTGATAACCTTGTGAATTTGGAATCTCTTTCTCTTTCAAGAAACAACATTAGTTCTCTTCCATCTGGAATCTTTGATAACCTTATGAATCTAACAACTCTTGATCTTTCAAGAAATAATTTAGATTCTCTTCCAGACGGAATCTTTAATAACCTTATGAATTTGAAAAGTCTTTCTATTTCAGGAAACAGCATTAGTTCTCTTCCAGATGGAATATTTGACAATCTTGTGAACTTGGAATACCTCGAACTTTCTAATAGCAACTTAACTTCTCTTCCTCTTTCACTTCGCAATTGTAGAAGACTTGAAATGTTTTATTACGATAACAATCCAATTGAATATATTCCTCCTCAAGTCCAACGGTTCCTTAATAGAATGAAAAATAGGGCAATTCAATCTATTTCAAAGGATAATCAAAACGTTCACGATTCAGCTATTCAGCGGTCTCTCAACACTTCTATTTCTAATCTAATGAAAGAGAAGCCGACTCTAACCACAGAGGAAGTTGTAATTTTCATTACAAACTCTGAATTCATTACTTCAGAAGCGAAATCTTATCTACTAACTTATTCAGAGGATGAAACTATTCATTCAGTTCACGATGTAACTTTCTCTGAAGTATTGACCTCGGTTATCTCTGAAATTATTTCACTAAACAATGAAGTTAGTAATGAAGTTCTTAAAATTCTATCCGAAGAAATTTCCGATTCCATTTGCAAGTGCTTTACAGGTAGAATTTCTAGGTTGGTAAACTCATTGAACGGTTTCTCTCCCAAGGTTAAAGTGGAAATTTCAAAGAATACTCAAATTTCAACGATTCTAGCTCAAACCTCTGAAAAGATATCAATAGCTGATACTGAAGAAGAGATTAATAAAATCAAGGAAGAAACTATTAAAAATCTAAGAGAACACGAATTCGCTGAAGAAGAGATTAAAGAATGGATGAGTTATCTGTAAAAATAGTATTTTTTGTAAATTGAATTTCAGTTATTTTAAAATTAATATTCAATGACAGAACAAACAATTATTATCAATGGAAAGAAATTTTCAACATATAATAATGGGACTTTGCTTGATCTTTCAAATAGTAAATTAACTTTTCTTCCAGAGGGAATTTTTAATAGCATCGTGACTCTGAAATACCTTAATCTATCTGATAACAACTTCGTTTCTCTTCCATATAATATTTTTAACAACCTTGTAAAATTGGAATATTTGTATATTGGTAATAATAAATTAAATTCTCTTCCAGAAGGAATCTTTGATAACCTTGTGAATTTGAATGAACTTTACCTCGGTGGTAATAATTTGACTTCTCTACCAGACGGGATCTTTGATAACCTTGAGAATTTGGAAGAACTTTATCTTTATAATAACAAACTAACTTCTCTTCCAGACGGAATTTTTAATAACCTTGTGAATTTAAGAGAGCTTTTTCTTTCTCAGAATAAATTAACTTCTCTTTCTCTTTCACTTAGCAAATGTATAAGTCTTTATGAATTTCATTATCATAATAACCCTATTACATATATTCCTCCTCAACTTAAAATATTCCTTTATCTTTTAGAAATAGAGAAGAGTTTGAAGATGTATTTGAATTATATGTAAATAAATTATTTTAATTTAACAACTATTTATTTAGCTTAAAAGTTTAATTATAAAAAAAACTATTTTTTTTATATTATTTTAGAATAAAATGCCTCGTAAACTCACTGCCTCAGAAAAAGCCCGCAGATCTGCGATGAAACAACGTAAGGCCGCCTCCGTCGCGGAGCGTAAAGCCGCCCGTGCTCTAGCCAAGGCGTCTAAACAAGCCAAGGCCGATCAGGCCAGGGCTGACCGCGCCGCGAAGAAACAGGATGCCGCCCTCAAGAAAGCCATGCGGGCTCAGGTCAAGAAGGCCACTGTTGTGGCCCGTGCCAGCGCCACTCCCCGCGAGCGTGCGTTCGTTGGTCTTGTTAACCGTGTCAAGCGCGGTTCCGCTCTTGCTTCCCGCAAGCGCCGCGTGTCCACCCGCCGTGGTTCCGCCAAGCCCAAGGCTCTTTGCACCACTACCCTCCGTGATCGCGCCCTCAAGAAGGCCGAGGATTCGTCCAAGGCTGCTCTTGCCAAGCGCAAGGCTTCCATCCGCGCTGCCTCCCGTCGTGCTCTTTACAAGAAGCTCGGCATGAAGGTCCCGAAGGGCTCCACCGCCTCGGCCTCCCCTCGCCCGTGCAAGTAAATTACTTTAAAACAGCACTGTTAATAAATAGTAATAACCATTGGGTGATTAAAACAATACTATTAAATGATTGAATCATTTAATTTTCTCATATACAACCTTTTCGTTGTACTTTTCATCATTTTCGTAATAATGATGAACAACTTTATAAACTGAATCCTTTTCATTATTGTTAAAAACTTCAACCATCGCTGGTTTTCCGTTTTCTCTGTGAAGAATTCCTTCTTTATGCCACATCTTAATCCTACCGTATTTGTGGTAAATAATAACAGATGGTCTATCACCAATACTATGAGGGTCTCCATTTTCAAGAGTCCACATTTTTACTCTATCATCTGTGACAATTACCCTTGTTGGTCCTTTACCAATTCTTTTACATTTACCATCGATGTAATATTCGCAATAGCTTTGATTATTTTCTCGAATACTAACTTTAGCAGCTCCTCCTTCTCTATGAAACTTCTTACCTTTGTAATATTTTACTCCGACGAATGACATGTCTTCATTAAACTTTTTGATAATCTTGTACATTTGAAAAGTTATTATTATTGTATAACATTTTCAATTAAATTAGGCTTTGCCTAATTTAATTTATATTTAATGACCCAGTAGTTTTTCAATTGGTTTGTAGAGGTTATAGCACGATTTGGTAGACAAGAGAATATGTTTGCATTTCTTAGCAAACCGAATAGATTGGTTCGCCACATCAACCTTTGTAAGGCAAACAACGTACGGAATACCCAATTTCTTGCATTCTTCAATGTACGGCACAATCTTGTCGTATTCGTGCATTGAATCGTAGAGAATAACCACCCCGTCGGATTTTGCGACACCCTCAACTGTCCTGCAGATATTGATGCTAACCTCTTCATCATCATTTCCATGTTGGAAGGTAGAGTTAAGGTCCTCAAAAAGGCGAGGCTCAAATTCTCCGCAGATGAGCCGGCGTGCATATGTCGAGACCCCAGAGCCGAAATGGCCGGTAATAGTAATCGCCATTATAATTAGTTGGCTGGATCAATTCTTGAATTATAGTTTTCACTTTTTTCCGAAATCAATTATATCAAAAGTTCACTAATAACTTTAATTAAAAGTGTATTTAATTAAATTAATGATAGATATAAATTTTATCAAGAAACTTTCATTGACATTACCCTTTATGTCAGTACCTTTTTTATTTTTATTTGTAAACCAATGGTATCTAAATTTCTACGCTGTTAGCGGTTTGAGTTGTGTAACTTCTTATCTCTTATTTATGAATTTTCCATTTATTTCAAAAATAATGCACACGAGAGGGTTGAATTACGAAGATTTAGCTGATAAACATGCTTTAACATGTGGTGAAAGACAAAGATATCAGCTTATATTTATTCAAATTATAAACATTCCATTAGCCATATTTATCACTGCTTTGATAGATTATGCTTTATTTAGATTTACTCACACCGTTTTAAATCTACAAGAGATTGTTGGGATTATAGGAGGATTAGGAAGTGCTTATGTATCTTTTCATGAAGTTGTAGGCCAAATGCTTATAACATGTTTACATAAAACAAAGATGAATCACGTTAGAAAAAGAAAAGAATCTGGCGTTGATGAAGAAAGAGAAATAGAATTATCTGAAATAGTTATTTATGATAATTGAAAAACAGAATTTTATTCATTTTAATTATAACCTTTTACAAACCGAATATTTAAAATGAATTCCGAACAGACTGTAATTGTTGGAGGAACTACCTTTTCCACAACCAATAATGGGAAAAGGTTGATTATTTCTGGAGACACACTTGATACTTGTTTTAACATCGAGAAGGGAATCTTTGATCATTTTGAAAAATTGGAATTCCTTGAATTGTCTTATGCAAATATTGGTTCTCTTCCATCTACTATTTTTGATAATTGCGCGAATCTCAAAACTCTTCACCTTATACATTGCATTCGTATTCTTCATTCCGAAATCTTTGATAAGCTCGTGAACTTGAAGAAGCTTGTCATTTCTCATAATGGTCTAAGGATGATCCCGATTGGTTTGTTTGATAATAACAAACAATTGAAAAGTCTTACTATCACCAGTTGTGGGATAAAATTCCTTCCTATTGGAATATTTGATAACCTCAAAGAATTGAAGTATGTCAACCTTGGTAATAATTCCATTGATTACCTCTCAGAAGGAATCTTTGCTAATAACAAAAAGCTGAAAAGAATCGACCTTGACATGAATGAATTCAAAGAGGTTTCACCTTATCTTATCGATAATATTGAAAATTTGGATTACATTGATCTTTCATACAACAACATCAGCGGAGATGTACACTTTGAAAAGAAATGTACTCTTTATCTCGATGATTAAAATTAGTAATTTCGGGAAAAAATGAAATCCTAGTTTCTGAATTAAAAAAAGTAAATTCAGCCAATATGTCAGCCAACATCGATTATGTATACAATACGGAGAAATCAACTGTCAAGGAAAAGATGGCCAAATGGATTAGCCAGTTCATCACCCAGAAAACCTATAGGGTAGACGTTTTCCAAGACAGACACTCTAATATTCTTGTAAAGGCCAGGTCCAGACTTGAAGCGGCCGTCAAGTTCCATACTCACAACAACAATTACGAAGGGTATATTGAATATATTATGGAGTGCGCAGCCAGCGAATGCGACGAAAAATTTGACGACAATATTAATTTGACATGGACAAAATTCTTTCAGGAATTTGACGAAGATCTTGGCGACAATGATACAGCCTTTGTAGAAGTGGAATGCTTCCTCATCGAATAAATATTAATTAAATTAGGCATTGCCTAATTTAATATTAAACCACAATACCTGATTATTACGTAATTCATTTTAAGGAATGTACTTTCAATAATAATGGAGAAATATATATTCTACGCAGAAGTCGACAAGGGAAATGTTATTAAAGTTTTGATTGATATTTTAAGCGGTCAGCTTTCAAGAACCGTGTTTATGGTTTCAGAAAAAGGTATTAGTATCACAGACTCCGATTCTAAAAATACAATTTGTTACAATGCTAACATGGAAAGGGAGAATTTTAAAAAGTTTCACTGCGATAATCCTATCAACTTTTCTTTTAATCTAAAACACGTTAATCGTTTAATCAAAAATGTAAAGAAGAAAGATCATATTGTTCTATTTACTGAAAGAGATCACCCAGATAGTATGGCTATTCAAATCTTTTCCGATTCATCAACTGCTGGTAGACTTGAAACAAACAAGGTTGTTATTCAGCAAGAGATTGAAGAGGGTTTCAAAGAACTTCCTGACAAGGACCTGTATCACCATCCTATTCCTATTAATTCTTCTGATTTCCAAAAGATCAAGAAACAAACAGTATTTGGTAATAAAGTTATCACAATTAGGATGATTAGGGATAAATATATTTCTTTCAATTGTAGTTCAGCGGATGTATATTCTTCCAAGTTAGAATTTGGAGCGGATGACCCGGAAGCCGATGCTTATGAGGCTGATTTTTCTGCTTCATTGTTTAGTAACCTTGTTAAACTCCCGGGGTTAAGTCCTCAAATACAAGTTTATTGTCCGAGAGAAGAGGCTGGAAGTTATCCCATTCTAATTCGTAGTAATATTTCAACACTAGGTAAACTTGATGTTTTTATCAAAGATAGAGATCAAATTGCCTTTGAGAATTCTCAATAATTATTTTAAAAAAGGAATTAAATAACTTGGTATTTAATTTATAATTAATTATTATCAATAATAATTAACAATGGATCAAGCGATTAAATCAACGAAGTGGTATAAACCATGTCATAATAATTCAACAGAGGAGAGTAAAACTAATCTATTAAACTCTTTACCTCCTCTTGATCTTGAAAGGTTATTACAGAAATACCCCGATTTAAGTAGTAGTAATATTTGTAGTATTTTGGAAGAAGATTACAAAGACAAGATATCTAGAAATAGTCAATGTAAAAACGAATTAGCAATGATGTCATTTGAAGATATAGAATTTATAGCGGATATTTACTTTCTGAAAATTAATGACATTGTGTTTTGTTTGGATCAGATAGATGTAAAGTATGTTATTGATTATGGAAAGAATCCTCATACAACTTTGGTTGTATCTGATGAAGAAGTTGATAAAATGAAGGAATGGTTAGCCTCACAGAGATTACATTCATTCGAGTACAAAGATGATGAAGTTTCCGATTATCAGCAAGCAAGAGATAGATTTATTGAGTTTATGGATAATCCTATAAATACTTACTTTGCAAGTGACAAATTCTTCAATCAATTATCTATCACTCAATTAAGAAGAATCCCAAGAACAATGGAGAGTCAAACAGAGTTTTTAACTTTTACAACCGAGGAAATGGACCAACTTAAAACGTTCCTTCTCAAAGAAGATTTAATGGTTTATTTAACCGGTTTACTTATAGAAAAGTTTGAAAGCACAGGGGATAATGTTCAAACCTCGAAACTAGTATTGAAAGAACTTGTTGATGAAATGAAGCTTAGTACAGGTTTAATAGAAGAAGAGTTCATTGAAGCCTTGCAAAAAGAAGATTGGGAAGGGGCAGAAGAAATATTAACACAATTAAGTAATGAAGAGGCTACAACTTTGGCTGATAAATATGGTGTAATTATTGAAGGAAAAAGGATTTATATGGTTGAAGGCGAGGATGAAGGTAAAGTACTAATTATTAAAAATATAAATCATATTTCAGAAGGAACATTTGATAAGATTAAAAATCTAAGAGAACTTTATATTTTTAATAATAATTTAACTTCTCTTCCAGAAGGAATCTTTGATAAACTTGTTGATTTGAAAACCCTTAATCTATCGCAAAACAAATTAACTTCTCTTCCAAAAGGAATCTTTGATAACCTTGTGAATTTAGAACAACTTTATCTTAATGGTAATAACTTCGTTTCTCTTCCTGAAGGAATCTTTGATAAACTTGTGAATTTGGAACATTTTGTTCTTTCAAATAACGACGTCGCTTCTCTTCCTGAAGGAATCTTTGATAAACTTGTGATTCTGATAACTCTTGATCTTTCATATAATAAATTAACTTCTCTCCCAGAAGGTATCTTTGATAATCTCAAGACGTTGGAATATCTTAATCTTTCTGATAATAAATTAACTCCTCCAAAACGAATCTTTGTTAACCTTGTGAAATTATACCGACTTGATCTTTCTCGGAATAGATTAATTTCTCTTCCAAAGGATATCATCGATAACCTTGTAAATTTAGAAAGTTTAAGACTTGATAATAATAAATTAACTTCTCTTCCATATATTAATCTTCCAAATTTACAAGATCTTTATCTTAATAATAATAAATTAACTTCTTTACAGGGGATTGTTTATAATCTTGTGAAATTGACGACGCTTGATATCAGTTATAATAGAATATTGGATATGCCTGATTCAATCACCAACACAAGTCTTAGATATATAACTTATGATAAAACTGTTAAAGTCTCTCCAGTCGTTCAGCAGTTTATTTCAAATATCAACCGGGTTTCTATTTCTAAGAAACCCGAGATTTCTATAACTATCGGAAATCGCAAGTTCATCACACGCAATGATGGAACAATCTTAAATATTTCAAATAATAAAATCGATACTATTCCTGAAGGAATCTTTGATGAACTTGTCGATTTGGAACGACTTGATATTTCGAATAATAAATTAACCTCTCTCCCAGAAGGTATTTTTGATAATCTCGGCGAGTTAGAACGTCTTGATATTTCTAATAATAATTTAGAAACCTTCTCAGCTGAGAAGGTTTCTAAACTTGTTAATTTAGAACATCTTGACCTTGGTAGAAATGAATTAAATTCTCTCCAGGAAGGAATGTTTGATAATAATATTAATATGAAGTACCTTTCTCTTTCAGTTAACAACTTAACTTCTCTTCCAAAAGGAATCTTTGATAATCTTGTAAAACTCAGAAATCTTTCTCTTTCAGTTAACAAATTAACTTCTCTCCAAGAAGGAATCTTTGACAATCTCAGGTACTTATCCGACCTTGATATTATTAAAAATAAATTAACATCTCTGCCAAAAGGAATTTTTGATAATGTAAATCTAACGAGTCTTATGTTGGGACAAAATAATCTAACATCTTTCCCAGAAATTTATCATCTTGAGAACTTATTTACTCTCCAACTTTCTCATAACAATTTAACTTATATCCCACCGGGAGCCTTTGATAATTTAGAAGAAATGTCCAAGCTTGATATTGGTTATAACGACTTCGATTCTCTTCCAGAAGGAATTTTTGATAACAATAAACGACTGATTGATCTCATTATCAATTCCACTAAAATAACTTCTTTACCAGATGGGATTTTTAAGAATCTTCCAAGGGGTTTAATTAATCTTTCTAATAATAAATTAGTTTCAATACCTAAATCAAGAGGATATATTACAACATAAACTTAGGATAAATCCGATTTAAATCCTTTTTAAATCGGAGAGATATTTAAATTAAAATGCCTGAACAAACAGTTATTATTAATGGAATTGAACTTTCAACAGAACAGGATGGGACGTATTTTGGTATAACAAACGCCTTCATCGAACCTTTACCAGAAGGAATTTTTGACGAATTTGTAAATTTAGAAGAACTTGTTCTTCATAATATCCATTTAACTTCTCTTCCAACGGGAATCTTTGATAACCTTGAAAAGTTGAAAAAACTTTCTATTTCAGACAATAATTTCGCCTCTCTTCCAAAAGGAATA
>ERZ651776.5983-NODE-5983-length-10215-cov-11.363878_pt1 | contig 10215 bp, 12 predicted proteins | sample MGYA00514761_ERZ651776 | MGnify/ENA metagenome assembly ERZ651776 | reverse complement strand
GCAAACGCTTCAGAACTTGAAGGTAAAAAAGTTGCAGTTCCTCTAGGAACTATGGCTGAGTACGTATTTACTGAAAGTATGAAAATCGTTGGAGCTGACAGAAAAAAAATGAACATTATTGCTATGGACCCTGAAGAAGGTGCAGCTGCATTAGTAAGCGGTGACGTAGTAATGGCGTGTCTATTTGGAGGTAACTCTATCAAATCTGCGACTGCTGTTGGAACAAGACTTTTAACGGTAGATGAAGCTCGTGCTGGAGGTATCATGGGTATTGATATCGTTTCAGTTACAAATAAATTTATGAAAGAAAACCCAGGTATGGTGAAATCTTTCGTAGAATTAACTCACGAAGCGAACGAAAGATATAGAAAAGGAAATAGTGATTTAAATGCTATGGCTAAAGAATCTGAAATGAAAGTCGGAGACATGAAAGATACTTTAAGCGGCTTTAAATTCTTAACTCCTGCGGAAACTAAAAAATCTATGAAGAGTGGAAATCTTGCAAAATTTTTAAAAGGTTTTGACACTCCTAGAGGTACGGTATCAACTAAATTTTTACCGTAGTTTTTTTTAGAGTAATAAATTAATAGGCGCCAATTAACTTAATTGGTGCCTATTTTTTTTAAAGAATATCTAATATAATTATTTTATGAGCAATCTTATTTCAAAAAATTTGAATATGATTTTTAAAACTCCAAAAGGAGAAACTGTTCATGCTCTAAAAGATTTAAATTTTACAATTAAAGAAGGCGAATTACTTACCGTCTTGGGGCCTTCTGGTTGCGGAAAAACAACTTTATTAAATATAACTGCAGGATTTATTAGACCTACTTCAGGAATAATAACTTTAGGTGATAAAGAAATTAATGGCCCAGGTGTTGATAGAGGAATGGTATTTCAGCAAGGAGCTTTATTTGAATGGCTGACTGTAGCTGAAAATGTAAATTTTGGTTTAAGAATGAAAGACGAGGATCCAGTTAAAACTCAAAAAAAAGTTGATGAGTGGTTAGATATAGTTGGATTAAAAGGATTTGGTAATACTCCTACATACCAATTATCAGGCGGAATGCAGCAAAGAGTGGCCCTTGCAAGATGTTTAATAAATGATCCAGACTTAATTTTAATGGACGAACCTTTAGGAGCTCTTGATGCTTTAACCAGAGAAAAAATGCAATCATTGGTACTAAAAATCTGGAAAGAAACTGGAAAGACAATAATTTTAATAACTCACTCTGTTGAAGAAGCTTTATTACTTGGAGAAAAAGTTTATGTGATGGCGCCTAGACCAGGAAGAATTCATAAAGAATATAAACTCCCTTTTGCTTCAATGGGATTAACAAAAGATCTAAGGGAAATTAAGAATGATAAAGAATTTGTTTCCAAACGTGAAGAAATTCTTTCCATGATTTGGAATATGGAAGAAGAGATTATGGGCAAAGAGGTTTTATGATTACAGGATTTTTAACTTTTCTATTCTTCTTTGCTATTATTGGATGCATTTTATATGGAAGAAAACTCATTAAAACTGAAAAAGTGGATGCAGTTTTTGGTAATCCAGAAAGAGCACAAGGAGGAGTTCATTGGGTTATTGTTGGTAGTAGTTTTTTATTGTTAATTTGGCTTTATTACTCTTGGGATATTGCAAAATCTTTCTTTCCAAAATCTGCTAATGAACTTTGTCAGGTTGGAAAAGTAAATGAATCCCTGCTTTCGTTAAAATATTTATTTCCAATAGAAGAACGTCAGCTTAAAAGTACTTCGGTTATTGAAACTGAAACAGAAAACTTAAATAAAATTATATTATTAATTGAAAGATCAAACGACGTAAGTAATCAAGATAAAAACAAACTATTAGATTTTGTTACTCAAACAAAAAATACAATACCATTACTTACTAAAGAAAACCTTCTAGAAAGTGATACAAGAGAGCAAATAAATTCAATAACGGATAAAATTAATATTTTAACAAAAAATTTTAGTAATAAAGATTACCCAAATGAAAATTCTGAAGATGAATTTAAAAGAATTGAATTAGCTAAACAAGAAGGAACATGGGGTGCTTCAAGTACGTCTTTAGATAATGCTGTTGAAATTCCTTCAGTTCCAAAAACAAAGAAGGGATTAAAATTTCAAAAAGCCGCTGAAGAGTTAAATTTAATTAGTGATGAATTTTTTGAGCTACGGAATCATAATGTAAAATATGCTGTAGCATTGGATAAACTTAAAAATGAAATTGAAGAATTTAGATCTCAATCAAATGCTTCTGACGAAATCTCATCTTCTTTTGCTAAAGATATTCTTAAAATTGCTAGAAGAATTGAATATGCGAGTATATTTCCACCTCGAACCTTAAAAAAAATGCAAGCTTCATTAGTAAATTTTGATGTAGTGCAAAAAAAGGAACAAGGTAGCCTTAAATGGGTTGATTTTTTTTTATTTCCATCTGGAACAATTATGTCTAGTGGTCCAAGTTGTACCGAACAAGGATCAGGAAGATGGCTTCCAAAACCTTCCGACACATTAAATAAATTTATTTTGATGTTAAATCCAAGCGTTGGATTCAAACAAATTCCTCTAATTTGGTACGAGATGATGGATGTAAGTAAAATTATAGGCTTTATACTTCCAGATTGGATTGCAGATGTTTTACCTGGTGAATATCCAATTCATAATGAAAATGGAGAAATCAGACCTAATTTTAAAAGTAAAGTTTTAAATATTGTTACTGGAGAATTTGAATTATTTAAAATACCGATACCAACGGGGCATATCTGGGATTCATTTTTACGGGTTTTCCTCGGATTAGTAGCAGGAATTATAGTAGGAGTGCCATTAGGATTATTTATGGGTTTAAATAGATTTGCTAAAGGATTTTTTGATCCTTTAATTGAATTATACAGACCGGTTCCACCTTTAGCTTGGGCACCTTTAGTAATTTCAGTTTTAGGAATAGACAATCTTGGAAAAGTATTTTTATTATTCATGGTTTCGTTATCAATCATGATAATTTCAGCAAGAGCTGGTGCCTCAGGAACCCAATTATCAAAAATTCATGCAGCACATTCTCTTGGCGCTTCTAAATGGCAGATATTAAGACATGTTATTTTTCCAAATTCATTACCTGAAATACTTACTGGAATTAGAGTTGCAACCGGTATGTGCTGGGGAACTTTAGTAGCGGCAGAATTCTTAGCTGGGACTACTGGAGTTGGATTTGTAGAAAATGTCGCGAAAAAATATTTTCAATATGAAGTAATATGGATCACTATATTTATTATGGGTATGCTTGGCTTAATTTTTGATATTACAATAAGAAAAATAATCGACAAAACTATTCCTTGGCGTGGTAAGGGATGATCGGAATCTTGGGTGGTATGGGAACTCAAGCTGGCTTAGATTTTTGTACTAAACTTGCAAAAATCAATAGAGGCAAGTCTGATCAAAAATATCCGTTGTTCGTTCTCTATAATAAATCATCAATACCAGACAGAAAACAAAACTTAAAAAAATATAAAAAAATTTTAAATAGTCTTGTTGAAGGCTGTAAGTTTCTTCAAAAAAATAAATGTAAATTTATTTCAATACCTTGTAATACTGCACATTACTGGTATTGGGATTTAAAAAAAAAAATTAATATTCCCATTCTTAATATGCCAGAACTTGTTTATAAACATACTTCAAAAAGCTGTAAGCGAGATACTAAAATTGGTTTATTGGCTACAGATACGACTATAAAAACAAATATTTATAATAATTTCTTCGACCCAAAATTTAAATTAATTGTTCCGCCAAAAAAAATTCAAGCTACTCAAGTTAACAAAGCTATCAAATTTGTAAAAATGGGTAGAACTAAAGAGGCAGAGAGAGCAATAAAACCTGCTGTAAATTACCTTTTAAAGATGAATTGTAAAAAAATCATACTTGGCTGTACAGAATTACCTATCGCAATCTTTGCTTATAAATCATTTAAAAAAGCAAAGTTATCAAAAACTTTTTTAGACCCTAATTTAATATTAGCCGAAGCCTCAATGAGGAGATATAAATATTAGATTATGACGGGCTATTTAGTTTATTCAATTTATTGTTACATAGCTTCTTTGATATCTTGGAGAATTGAAAAACTATTTGAAAAACAAAATGATGAACAAAAGAAAAAGATTTTTTTTATTTTAAAACATGCTTTTAGAGTAACTGGAACTGTTCTTTTGCTTGCTCACTTACTTTCATAATATGAAAAAAATTATATTTATTACTTTTTTTTTCTTTCATTTAAATTCAGCTTTTTCTGAAATATTAGTTTTTAAAAATTGTACAAGTGAAGAATATGACTTTGAAAAAAATGAATATAGCTTGGATGTAGAAAAAGGTATCATGAAGAGAGAATATATCTATACAGATGAAACTTATGAAAAATTAAGAATGAACGACGCACGAATAGAAAAAGAAAATACTTCAACAAAAGGAATTGCTAAAGTTAATGGTGAAATAATTTCAGAAATTTCAGGCTATCCAGCTTTTTATACTCAAATGATATTTGATACTTTCGATAAAACAATAAAAATAAAAAGTGTTTTGAATAATACTGAGGGTATAAGTATATTATCTAATTGTGAAAAAATTATTAAATACAAATTAGAAAGCTAATGAGAAAAATTTTAATTATAATATTTTTGATTTCACCATTAAATTTATTTGCGGTTGAAAAGACCAAAGAAGAAAAAGTAGCAAAATATGTGTTAGAAAATATTCAAAAAGATTATGTGGCTTGTTATAGTTTTTACAAGATTGCAGCTGAAAGTTTCAAAAAAGCAGGTAAAGAAAAGCAAATAATAAAAGGGTTGGAAGATAGTGCTGACGTCACTTTAAAGTTTAATCATGACCTTGGTGAAGTTTTAGGGATGCCACCTAAAATTATGAGTAAAAATAATAAAAAAAAGATTGAAGAATTAACAACTATTGCAAAAAAAGATTTTTCAAGTTTAGCTAGCCAATATGGTTTAATGTGTAAAAAATTAGTTGAAAATCAAAAGCAAAGAATTGATTATTGGGAAACCAAGGGAAATGAAATTATTAAGTGAAACAAAAAAAACTAAAAATTTTATTAAATCAAATTTTCCAAAAACACAATCTTTCTAAAGACCACTCAAAAATCGTTTCAGACTATCTTATCAAAGCTGAACTTTTAGATGCACCTTCACACGGACTAGCAAGACTAAAGATGTATTGTGATAGAATTAAAAAAAAATTAATTAATCCTAAACCAAACATTAAAATAAAAAAAATAAGCAATTCAATTTCACATGTCGATGCTAATGATAGTATTGGATTTGTTGCAGCTGATATTGGAATAAAACAAGCTATTAAAAATGCAAAAAAAACTGGAATTGGTTTGGTAGCGATAAAAAAAAGTGGGCATTATGGACTTTCTAGTTTTTATGCTGAGCAAGCAGTAAAAAATAATTTAATAGTTTTTTGTTTTACAAACGCCCCTCCTGCTTTAGCTCCTTATGGTGCAAAAAAATCTTTATTTGGAACAAATCCAATTTGTTTTGGTGCGCCTACTGGCAAAGCTCCTTTTATATTAGATGCTTCCACCTCAATGATTAATAGAGGTAAAATAAGAAGAGCTAGTAAACTCGGACAAAAAATTCCCTACGGTGTCGCTTTAGATAAATATGGACAAATAACTATAGATGCAAATAAAGCTCTTGAAGGAACGCAACTTCCAATTTCAACATTTAAAGGATCTGGTCTTGCATGGATGGTTGATATTTTAAGTGGTGTTTTGACAGGTTCGAGTCATAGTGGAAAAACTAAAGATCCTTTTGATGACTTTTCCGGGCCACAAAATATGGGGCATTTATTTATTACCTTTGACCCTAAAATTTTTATTGGAAAAAACTTTATAAAAGAAATGAAGATAAACATTTCTAGAATTAAAAGACTTCCAAAAGCTAAGGGATTTAAATCTATTTTATATCCAGGAGAGAGAAAAAATAAAATTTATAGAAAGAATTTAAATAAAGATATATCTATACCTTCTAAAATTTTAAATGAGATTAATGAATTAAATGCTATCAAATAAAGAAATAGTCTGTCCAGACCAATTGCTTAAATTAGCAAAAACAAAGGGACCTATTAAAGTTGTAATAGTTAATGCGGGTAAAGCTGTATCTATTGAGTCTGCTAAACAAGCAGTGGATGAGGGTTTAATTGATCCTATATTCATAGGTGATCAAAAAATAATTGAAAAGTTAGCAAGTGAGATAAAGTGGGATATTTCAAAATATGAAATAATTAATGAACCTGTTGAAAACAATACTGCACCTATAGCAGCTAAACTAGCTAGCGAGGGTAAAGTAAAAATTATTGTTAAAGGCCATATCCATACAGATATTTTAATGAAAGCTGTTCTTAAAAGAGATTTAAATTTAATCGGTAAAAAAAGATTAAGTCATGTATGGCATATGACATTAGATAAAAATGATAAACCTTTTATTATTACAGATGGTGCTCTAAATGTTTTGCCAAAACTTGAGACAAAAATGCATATATTAAAAAACTCAATAGACTTTGCAAAAAGAATCGGAATAAATAGACCTAAAGTATCGGTGCTTTCTGCTACAGAAGAAGTTTTAGAAAGTGTTCCAAGTTCTATTGATGCAAAAGAATTGAGTAAAAGAGTGAAAACAGAGGGTATTGATGCAGATGTATTTGGGCCCATGGCTTTTGATAATTCAGTTTCAGAAAAAGCCGCACAAATAAAAGGTATAAAAAATTCAGTTGCCGGTAAGGCAGATATTTTACTCGTGCCCAATGTTGAGACGGGTAATGGGTTAGTAAAAATGATGATCTATTTTATGGGTGCATGTGCTGCAGGAGTTGTCGTTGGTGGAAAAGTTCCAGTAGTTATTACAAGTCGAGCCGATAGTGCTCCTGCTAGACTAGCTTCAATCGCTGCGGCAATAGTAGCACTTTAATGAAAAAGTTATATTTAATTGTATCTTTTTTATTAATTGATTTACTACTTTCACAATTATTTTTATTAAAAATTTTAGAAAATGATATTTTAAATGCCCACAAAGAAAGCTTTGAAAATAGAATTTTTAACAAGGACTATAACTATACTTTTAAAAAACAAGTAAAATTTAAATCTCAATATGAAGGTAATATTTATACTATTTCCACTAATGACTTGGGATTTAGAGATGACGACATTCTTCCATTAGATAGAGATAAACTGTATTCCATAGTTATTGGCGATAGTTTTGTTGAGGGCGTTGGTCTTGAATATAAAGATACAATTGTAGGAATTCTTAATCAAAATCTAGAGAGTGATAGTTTTAAATTCCTTAATGCAGGAGTAGCTTCGTATTCGAGTTATATTTATCTTAAAAAAATCAAACAAATAATTAATGAAAATAACGATTTAAATATCAAAGATGTAATTGTTTTTTTAGATAAAAGTGACATCAGTGATGATGAAGCTTATCTAAACAAACCCCTTTTTTTTAAGAATAAATACCCAAAAGGAAAATTTATTTTCCAAAGAAAAGTAGATTTTTATAAAGATTTAAAGGATTTAAGTTTTTGGAGATTTTATACTAAACAAACTGTATCAGGTAAAATTATCAAAGTAATTACTGATAAAATAGAAAATTTTTTCTCAAATTTAAAGAAAAGAGTTTTAATTTCAAAAAAACTTAACAAGAATGAATTATGGGAAAAAAGAGGTAAAAAAAATATTCAATTTGCATTAGATAATATTCAAGAATTAAAAATTTTTTTAAATAAAAAAAATGTCAATTTAATAGTAGTTTTATACCCTTGGCCATTTGAAATAGATGATAAGGAAATTAGAAAAAAATATTTAGAATTTATTGTTCCTTCATTAGATGAAATTAATGTTAATAAACTTGTAATTTATCAAGATTTTTTAAAAGGTAATATATACGAAAACATTAGTGAAAATTATCTTTATAACGACATTCATTTTAATAAAAATGGTAATAAAATAATTACTAATAATTTAATCAGCTTTATTAATCAGTGAAAAAATTAAAAAACTGGGATAATAACAATTGGTTATCATCTAAATCGTATATATCTCAATTTAATAAATTTCTAGAAACTAAAGTTAATTTAAATAATAATTCAAAAATATTGGACATTGGATGTGGAAGAGCAAATATTATAAGCGCTCTTCAAAAAAAATATAAATTTAAAAATAAACCTATAGGAATTGATGTTGTTACAAATAAGGATGTTAAAAAGAATATTGTATTTAAGAAAATTGATGCCTTAAAATATTTAAAGAAACAAGAAAAATATGATTTAATCTTAATCAAACAAACTATTCATTTTTTTTCAAAAATGAAATTAAGTCACCTACTTAATCTTGCAAAGAGAAGTTTAAATCCTGAAGGCAAAATATTAATTTTTTCACTAAAAACTAGAAATAATAAAATACCTTGTTTTAAAAAAATGAAAATACTATTAAATAAGAGTTTGAAAAAGGATGAAACAATATTAGCAATTATCAAAAAAAATTTAAAAAAATCAAAAGAAAGTTATTTTAAATATAATGTAAATATTTCATCAAAAAAATACTCAAAAATGATTAATGATAGATACATTTCTTGTTTGCTGTCTATGAATCAAAAAGTATTGAAATCAGGTATAGATGAAATTAATAATAAATTTGGACGTCTCATAAAATTTGAAGATGTTTTAAAATGTGTGAGCTATAGAAAATAATTATTTTTCTATAATAACACTTCCAGATGCTGGTTCTGTAACTCCTGACTCGGGAGAGATTTCCTCTAACATATGGCGCAACTTATCTAAAAATGAAATCATACGAGGTCGTGACTCAACTATATCTTCTTGAGTTTTCCATTCTCCAATAAATGTAAAGGTATTAGGAGCGATCTCAACATATTTAGCTGAAATCATTCCATTGAATTTTGGTTCCTCATCACACAGTTTTAGATATTCTTCTCTATGCTCAGGTTTAACTTTTACTTTTACTATATTAACAAATTTTGCCATTTAGATTTAAGGTATTAAAATTATTTTTGGAGCTACACAAGTACCGTCATGAATTTCTTTGAAAGCATTTGCTCCATTTTTAAGCTCTCTATATTCAATCCAATCTAAAGGTCCTAAGGTTTTTTTGTGTAATAAATTAATTGTTTGTTGAAAATCTTTATTTGTATAACAATATGTTCCAACTAAAGTAATTTCTTGAAGTGTTAGTTTTCTAAAATTAAATGTTCCTGCAGGCTGAGTTAACCCAATATGTATAATAGATCCACCCGGTACAACAACTTCAATAGCTTGTTGTCTACTTACTTCTAATCCTACAGAATCAAAAATAATATCAAAACCATTAGAATTAATAGTTTTATCATTAGGTTCAACATACTTAGCGTTTAAATACTTAGAACATTCGTCTAATCTTTTTTTATTTGGATCAGACAGAACTATATCTTTACAATTTTTTTCTTTGGCTAATATTAAACCACATAATAAACCTATGGCTCCCCCACCTTGTATTAATACCCTGCATTCAGATAAAGGTTTTTTCAAAGTTTGTTCTCCTAACAAAACAGCGTGTAGTGAAACTGCCGTGGGTTCTGCAACTGCCGCTTCTTTAGTATCTAACCCTTTAGGTATTTCATAAATATTTTTATCTGGAATTGAAACATATTCAGCTAGACCACCTTCACGTTTAATTGGTTTGCTCATTCCTAAAATTGATCTTTCAGGACATAAATGTTCCCTTCCTTGTTTACAATATTCACAGTTTCCACAAGTAATTAATGGATTTAAAACTACTACTTTATTTTTGAATTTTCCGTTTTGAATAATCCCACTCACTTCATGGCCTAGAATTAGTGGTGGAATTCTTCTCTCATCATGACCGTGGTAGGCATGCATATCAGAACCACATATACCTGAAGCTTGTATTTTTAAAATACTCTCACCAGGTTTTTCTATTGGATTTTTTTCTTCTCTGTATACCAATGTTTGAGTGTTAGTATAAACCAGTGCTTGCATTAATTTGAAAAACCATATTTTCTTAATCTAACATCACCTGTTCTTGCGTGAGCTTCCATGCCTTCATATCTTGAAATTCTAGCACATGCAGCACCTACAGTTTTTGTAGATTCTTTTGTCATTCTTTGGAAGCTTAAAGTTTTAATAAATTTA
>ERZ651776.5981-NODE-5981-length-10217-cov-3.624260_pt1 | contig 10217 bp, 9 predicted proteins | sample MGYA00514761_ERZ651776 | MGnify/ENA metagenome assembly ERZ651776 | reverse complement strand
AATCAAGAACAATAAAAGAAGTAAGACAGGCTTTTAAAGATAACAGACTTATTTCTATATTTGGTGATAAAGTATTTGGATCCTCTAGTTCAAATGATCCTTATTTTGTAGAACAAATGCGTGATACACTTTTAAAAAGATTAGAAACAGGACAATTTAAAAAAGACGGCGGCATGATGAATATTAATGATATTACAGGGCCTCTAGGAAATTTTTAACCCCACAGTTAAGCGACACTGCACGAATTAGCACCTCCTAGGGTGATAGTACCTAAGAATTACTTTTCTTTACCACCGTGTAAAAAAACAAGGTTTATATTAAATTAGCCATTTTTTGAACTCTTCACCTAGTACTTTTGTTGCTAAGTTGATTTTACCACGTAAATTCTTCACAATGAACTCATCAACCGTACCTTCCGATATCAAATCAATATACGTTACCTTTTTTGTTTGACTAATACGGTGTGCTCTGTCCTCTGATTGCAATCTAATTTCTAAATCATAGCTGTTACTGTAATACACAACAGTGTTACTAGCAGTAAGAGTGAGACCATACCCTCCGGTTCTTGGATTGCCAACAAAAAATCGTAAAGGGCTTTCTCTATCTTGGAAGCGAGTAACAATATCTTGGCGATCGCTATCAGCAGTATCACCAAAGAAAGACGCCACACTGTCCTTTCCATATTTTTCTGAAAGTATGTTTGTAATTTCTTTAATATCATGACGGTATATCGCCCAAATAATAACTTTTCCATCTACCTCCTCCAATATGTTTTGTAGTTCACTTATTCTATTATTTTTTAACGGTCTAACTTCTCCGTCATCAGTAGCTAAGTGTCCACAAGTAATTTGATGTAGTCTAATCATCTGTGCCAAGGCACTAGCCGCTGTTGTTTGTGAGCCTTCTAATTCTGTCAATGCATGTTTTTTCATTTCAACGTATGCTTTGAGTTGCTCCGGGGACAACGGAACACTTCTTTTCATGTACACCTTATCTGGTAAATCTAAACAATCTTCTTTGAGTACACGGTACGAAAAGTTTTCTAGTTTAGAATTTAATTCATCTAATCGTATATATCCTGTCACTAGTTTAAAACTATGACTACCTACATTACGATCAACCATCATTGCATATCTGTTTTTGAATGTGTAGTAGGAAGAAAAATCCAAGTAATACGGATCAAGGAAATAGCACTGTGTATACAAATCTAATGGACTTTTTGTCACAGGTGAGCCAGTTAGTATTCTTCTATACTTTGCTTGGTCTCTTAGCTTCAATATGTTTTTAGTTCTTGATGCTGTAGGTGATTTTATTGTTGTAGATTCATCTATTGCCATCAAACATTGATGAGCTAACAAAAACTTTTGAGCTATTGCCAAACCTTTTTTTGTACTGAATGCCTCAATATTCATCAAGAATATGGTGAGTTCTTCACCGTGTCGAAATAGTTTTCTGTTTTCTTTGTCTTGTTTCTTTGTTGTAGAAGGTGACCATGTTACTACAGTATACATTACATGCTCTGGCATATGTGTTGGTATTTCTTGACGCTCCCAGTTTCTGTACACACCTTTCGGTGCAACGATTAGTGCGGCATTTATTTTACCTTTGTCATACAGCATAGCAATATTATCAACTAATACTTTTGATTTACCTGTACCCATTTCCATAAACAAAGCAAAGTTTTCTTTGTTATAACTTGCACCCAACGCATGTAATTGATGAGCGTATGGCTCTGTCTTAAACTTGTAGTCCATAATGTCTTCCTTCTTTAATTCTTATTTTGTAAATAACACTTGCAAAATGTTTTGTCAATGGTATATGGAAAATAGAAGGAGAAAGAATGGTAGATAAAGTTGGCGGCATGGTTGGTATCAATCACTTAACTCAACCTCTTGGTGAAGGTACAGTTTTTGTAGTTCAAGAGGTACCGGGTAGAAATATACTTAGTGCAGAAAAGTTTGGTAAATTAGAATTATTATTACCAGAGGGTTCTCAATTAGTTTTGAGTACAGGCCCAACAGTAAAAAGAATAAATTACAAACTAAGAAATTTTAGTGATGAAGATTACTTGTTATTGATGGGTGATCCGTCTGCTATTGGTATTGCATGTGCCATAGCTGCCACACAAAATCGTGGTAAATTTAAATGCTTGAAGTGGGATAGGAGAGAATATAAATACTATCCTATTGAGGTTAACTTATTTGAGAGAGGAGAAATTGATGAGTAACTTATTAGAAGAAATGGAAAGTGATGTGACCATGCCAACGATCGGCGATAATTCTTTAAAAGAAATGGCTGATTTGTGCGCGGAACAAGCGTCACTAGAAGAAGAAATGAGACAACTAGAGGAGCAGTTGAAAGCGAAAGCGAAAGCGGCTCGTAAATTGTCACAAGAAATAATTCCGGCAAAAATGTCAGAATTAGGATTAGAAAGTTTGACACTAAAAGATGGGTCATCTGTAAAGGTGAAACAATTAGTACAAGCCTCTATTCCAGTAAGGCATCGCGAAGAAGCATTTAACTGGCTTCGTGATAACGGACATGGTGACTTGATTAAAAACCAAGTATCAGCTACGTTCGGTAAAGGTGAGGATCAATCTGCAAATGAATTTATTGACAGCATAAATTCATTAGGATATGAGCATACACAGAAGGTCTGGGTGGAACCCATGACTCTCAAAGCATTTGTTCGAGAACAAATCACTGAGGGTAGTGAGTTACCGATGGACACTTTCGGAGTCTTTGTTGGCGCCGAAACTAAAATAAGTAAAAAGTAAAAAGGAGAAACACATGGCAAAAGCTGATGTTGTAAAAAAAGAAGAAAGTCAACTACCTGCACTAAGTCTAGATTTAATGGAAGGGGACGCATTTAGCGGCCTTGAAAATATTTCACAAGACGACTTAGCGACACCAAGATTAAAAGTCTTGATGCAGTTATCACCAGAACTAGAAGAACTAGAAGGTGCTAAAGCCGGAATGATCTTTAATACAGTGACTAATGAACTGTATGACGGAACAAAAGGTATTAGTGTTCTACCGTGTGCGTATCAACGTCAATACGTTGAGTGGGCTGACAGGGGACAAGGATCGGGTGCTCCGATAAATGTCTACGATGCTTCAAGTGACATCTTGACAAAAACTACACGCGATGAAAACAATAAGGACCGTTTAGAAAATGGTAATTATATTGAAACGTGTGGTAACCACTACATACTACTCATTGGTGAAAACGGAGATGCTACTCCGGCTTTACTTACAATGAAAGCTACACAGCTTAAAAAGAGTAGAAAGTGGAACTCTATGTTACTTAACCTAAAATTAAATGGTAAGAATGGATTGTTTACACCACCATCTTACAGTCACTACTATCGCCTCAAAACTATGAAAGAGGGTAACGATAAAGGTAACTGGTATGGTTGGGAAATCAGTAGAGAGTCTCAACTTGAAGATGCTAACCTTTATAATGTCGCTAAAGCATTTGCTGAAAGTGTAAGTAAAGGGGACATTAAAGTTAAGTATGAGGAAGAGTCTACTACTACAGACAAGGTTCCGTTTTAACTAACACGGGGCGGGCAACCGCCCCTTTAACGAAAGGAAAATAACGAAAGGAAAATAATGGAAGAAAGAATAAAGAAGTTTAAGAGTATATTTTATGGATTGGACCGTGCCTATGGTCAATATAAAAGTGATGGTCAATTAGTAAACGGTAAAGCAAGCGGACAGGCTTTTATAAAGAAAGCACCTGTTACAGATCAATTGTGGATAGACCACATAGAAGGTAAAGAACCTAGTCTTGGTATCATACCAATAAGAGATAATTCAAAATGTATATGGGGTTGTATAGATATAGATACATATCCATTAGAATATAAAAAGCTTGTAAGAAAGATAAGAGAATTAGAATTACCAGTTGTTATGTGTAAATCAAAAAGTGGCGGTGCACATGTATTTTTGTTTACAAAAGAACCTGTACCGGCTAAACTTATGCGCGATAAATTACAGGAATGGGCAGGAGAATTAGGTTATGCAAATTGTGAAATATTTCCAAAACAAATTGAAATTAAAGCAGATCGCGGAGACACTGGAAACTTTCTTAATCTTCCCTATCACGACGGTGATGATTCTATGCGTCATGGCGTTAGCGACGATGGTAGCGCTAGTAGTCTTAGCGATTTCTTTGCTTTATATGATCGTTATTGTACGACCGAAAAAGATTTAAAAGAATTTCAAGTAAAAAGAAAGAATGATGTTGAGTTAAAAGACGGACCACCTTGTTTGTCTACATTGATGTCACAAGGCATACCACCCGGCGGTAGAGATAACACACTATATCAATACGCTGTGTATGCAAAAAAGAAATGGCCAGAGGAATGGCAAGGAAAGATAGAAGAATTTAATCACAAGTATATGGAAACACCATTACCGGCTCAACAAGTTGTTAAAACAATAAGACAGCATGAGAAAAAAGATTATCAATACAAATGTAAAGATCAACCTATGTGTGCGGTATGTTCACAAACATTATGTAAAGGTAAACAATATGGTATTGGCAATAACTTTGAACATCAAGTCAGTGACTTAACAAAGTATGAAAGTGATGAGTCAACGTGGTTTTTAAATATTGATGGTAGAATATTAAAACTATCAACAGAACAATTATACGACCAACACAAGTTTAGAAAAGCGTGTATGAATGAAATTAATGCGATGCCTAACATGATGAGACCAAATGATTGGACCAGTAGATTACAAATGTTAATGGAAACTGTTGTTGTTATACAGATGCCGCATGAGATTACAAAGACAGGTGTTTTTGAAACTTTACTTGAACGTTTTTTAGAAGATCAAGGTGAAGCAGAGAACATAGATGAAATAGATATGGGTAAAGCATTCTTTGAAGAAAAAGAATATGATGAAAAAGAAGGTAAAGTAAAAAGAGACACTGCATATTTTAAATCAGAATGGTTGCAGAAGTTCTTAAAAAGAAATGATTTTAAAGATTTTAACAGAACAGAAATGACAGCTCATATTAGAAATAAATTAGGCGGCGGAGATGTAAGAAGAAAAATAAAAGGTAAGACAGCGTATCTTTGGTATGTACCTTGGATTAAAAAAAGTAGCGATGAGTTTGATACGCCAGACATGACTGAGGAGACACCTTTTTAATGGATAGAAATATTATCTTTGGTCCCCCGGGAACAGGTAAGACAACGTACTTACTGCGCATCGTAGAAAAAGAGTTGCGTGAAAACAATGTATCACCACACAGGATTGCTTATCTTGCATTTACAAATCAAGCGGCAGATGAAGCATTGTCTCGTGCTATCTCACAACTAAATTATGACGTAAAAGACTTCTCAAACTTTCGTACACTGCATAGCTTAGCATATAGAGAGTTACATCTAAAAGAAGAGAACATCATGAGTGATGAAGATTACAGAAGAATATCTGACAAGACACAGATAAAATTAAGTAATCCAAACAACAACATAAAAAAATATGGTGCAGGTTTTCCCGATGATGTGTTTATGCAAGTCATTGATGGTGCAAAGATACGAGGACTAACCTCTGAAGCTTACTTTAATTATCCCGATGTTGGAAACATCGAAGGTGGTTTACGTAAACTAAAGTACATTGATAAGTCATTAATTGATTATAAAAAAGAGAGAAACAAATATGACATGACAGACATGATTGTGGACTTCAATAAAAAACATTATGACCTTATGCCAAACTTTGATGTGGTGATTGTAGATGAAGCACAAGACCTTAGTTGGTTGCAATGGAAAATGGTAGAGCGTGTTCTTACAAAAGCAAAACGTGTGTACATAGCCGGTGATGATGATCAAGCAATCTATCGTTGGGCGGGGGCAAGACCAGAGTTCTTGATGAACATGGACGGTAAAAGAACTATACTAAATAAGTCATACAGATTATCAGAGTCTATTCACGCAAAAGCAAATAAATTAATTAAGCGTGTCAAAGATAGAGTGGATAAAGAATGGACAGCGCGTGATGAAAAAGGTCAAGTAAACATACACCCGGTCGAGCAGTTACAAAAAATGAAAGAAGGACAGTGGTTAGTACTAGCAAGAGATGGCTACCGTTTAGATAAATTAGAAGAAGAACTAAAAATTTATGGTTACTTCTATGAACGAGGAGACCGCACCTCTATCAATAAACTTGTGCATCAAGCTATATTGGCATGGGAAGATATTCGCAGAGGAAAAGAATTAGATCTTAAAAGAGTTAAATCATTTTACAATTACATAAAAATAAATACAGGTGTCGATAAAAAATTTAAAGGAATGGCAAATGTAGATAAAGATAAAATGTTTACCTTTGATATGTTGAAAGAAAGTTATGGATTAAAATTAGATAAAGATTTACCTTGGTTTAAGGCACTAGAAAATATTGAGTCTACTAAAAAAACGTATGTACGTATGTGTTTACGTCGTCAAGAAAACATTAGACGCGCACCACGGATCAAACTGTCCACGATACACGGATCAAAAGGTGGTGAAGCAGATAACGTAATGCTATTAACAGATTTAACTCGTAAGGCTGATGTATCGTATTGGTCACAACGAGATGAAGAGAGACGTGTATTCTATGTGGGAATGACGCGTGCAAGAAATACATTAAACATTGTTCGTTCACAAACGGACAGAGAATTTACGGAGGCATTTTAATGTTTACAATAGAGACTGCATTGAAACAAGTCAGTGTAACAGAAAAACAAATACGTAAGATACGTGCACAGTTACCAAAATTAAACCGTGAGAAAGTTGATCAAGAATTAAAAATATTATTACTTGATTTACAACTACTTACAAATGATTTACGGTCTATCAACAAAAAGGAGAAAGATGAAGACTAGAGAGTATTTAGATACGGCGGCAAAGATTGTTACTGGTCAACGTCAACATGATTATGGTGACAAGTATCAAAATCATGAAAACATTGCAAAGTTATGGAGTGGTTATTTAGACTATAAAATATCAGCACACGATGTGGCGATATGTATGTTACTTGTAAAAGTGGCAAGACTCAAACACAGACCTACAAAAGATTGTTACATAGACATGGCGGGATATGCGGCGATTGCGGGTGAAATAAACGATAGGAAAGAAGATGACACAAATACCACTGTTTCAACCTCCGAGTGAGTGGACACCACCAGAGAAAGTTCCTAATCTCTCCGAAGCAAAAGAAATAGCTGTCGATTTAGAGACATACGATCCAGATATTAAAACAAAAGGTCCGGGTTGGGCTATTAACAATGGCTATATAGCCGGTGTTGCTATTGCCGTAGAAGGTTGGAAGGGTTACTTCCCTATACGTCACGAGGGTGGTGGTAACTTTGATGAGAATATACTCAAGCGTCACATACAAAAGATCATGAACCTACCATGCGATAAAGTATTTCATAATGCCGCTTACGATGTAGGTTGGCTTAGATGGTGGGGTGTAGAAGTAAAAGGTAAAATTATAGATACCTTGATTGCCGCGCCACTTATCGATGAAAACAGATTTAGATATTCACTAAACGAGTTAGGTAAAGACTATCTCAAAGAAACAAAGTCAGAAGGTTTATTATACGAAGCCGCAAAAGAGTGGGGTGTTGATGCAAAAGCACAGATGTATAAACTACCGGCAATGTATGTTGGTCCTTATGCAGAACAAGATGCAGACTTAACATTAAGACTATGGCAGTTTTTTAAAGTAGAAATAATTAAACAAGAGTTATCTAGTATATTTGATTTAGAGACACGACTATTTCCATGTCTATTAGATATGAAATCAAAAGGGGTTCGTGTTGATTTAGATAAAGCAGATAGAATAAAAAAAGATTTACAGAAAAAAGAAACAACATTACTCACACAAATTAAAAAAGATACAGGTGTTGATGTAGATGTCTGGGCCGCAGTAAGTGTAGCAAAAGCATTTGATAAATTAAAAATTAAATACGAGCGCACAGAGAAGTCCGGGCAACCAAAGTTTGATAAAAACTTTTTAACAACACACAAACATCCATTAGCAAAAATGGTTGTACAAGCAAGAGAGTTCAATAAAGCACGCACAACATTTATTGACACAATATTAACACACTCTTCGCACAGTAGAATTCACGCCGATATCAATCAAATGCGTGGTGAAACAGGAGGAACAGTCACCGGACGGTTCAGTTATAGTAATCCAAACCTACAACAAATTCCTGCACGTAATAAAGATATCGGGCCGTTGATACGATCAATCTTCGTCCCAGACGAGGGTTGCAAGTGGGGTAGTTTCGACTACTCTCAGCAAGAACCACGCGTTCTTGTGCACTTCGCCGCGCTTACCGGCGGTGGCTTGAAAGGCGCCGACGAGGTCATCGAGTCTTATAAGACAGAAGATCCCGACTTTCACCAAGCTGTCGCCGATATGGCCGGCATTGACCGGCGTACAGCCAAGACAATCAATCTTGGTATGATGTACGGTATGGGTAAAGGTAAACTATCTAGTGAGTTAGGTTTAGATAGAGACGAGACCGAAGATTTATTTGCTAAGTTTCATGCGAACGTTCCCTTTGTTAAACAGCTCATGGAACAAGCAACACGCAAAGCAGATAATGTTGGTTTCTTACGCACACTGCTAGGCCGTAAGTGTCGCTTTGATTTATGGGAGCCAAGAGCTTTTGGTATTCATAAAGCATTACCACTGTGGCAAGCAGAAAAAGAATATGGACGTGATCTAAAAAGAGCATGGACATACAAAGCATTGAACAGATTGATACAGGGATCATCGGCTGATATGACAAAGAAGGCGATGGTTGATCTATATGAAGAGGGCATTGTTTCTCACATACAGGTACACGATGAATTAAACTGTTCTATTGAGAACCCGGAACAAGCAACACGGATCAAAGAAGTCATGGAGACTACCGTCGAGTTAAAAGTTCCGCTCAAGGTCGATGCAGAAATAGGACCATCATGGGGGGAGATTAAAAAGAAATGAAACGTATTAATTTAGAAACAAATAAACCATTTAAATGTGGTGATATCAGAGAAGATGGGTTTATGTTTGATGCCTATGTAAAGTCTGTAACTAGAATAAAAACAGGGTATTATAAGGAAATTTGGAGAAGCCCGGAACAGCATGCTAAAGAGATGCAAAGAAAAAGAGATGGTAAAAAAATAAAATATGATCTAATATCTGAGCATATAAATAATATTAAAGTAGAAAAAGGCGTTAAATCAAAAATATATATTAAAGGAAAAGCGTATGAGGATTTATCTTATTGTGCTGGAACATTGCTTCTAGGCCATAATTCTAATATTTATAAAAAAACACTAAAAAAACTTTCAGCTAAAAACATCAGCAATTTTGCAATGCCAAATGAGTATGCAGAAAATTTATCAAATTTACTTTATAAAAAATTCAATAAATATTTTGAGAAATTTGTATTCTGCAATTCTGGCTCTGAATCTGTAATGAAGGCACTTAGAATAGCAAAAGCAGTTTCAAAAAAAGATCTTATTGTCTCTGTAACTGGTAGTTGGCATGGGTCATTAGATCAATTTCTATTCTACCCAAATAAAAATTTAAACCCAAAAAATACATGTGATGGGATATCAAATTTTTACAAAAATAATTTAAGATTTAATCCATATAACGATATTGAAAATAGTAGAAAAATTTTAGAGAGAGTAAAATCAAAAGTAGCTGCCATTATTGTTGAGCCAATACAAGCTTGTTTACCACTGGAAAGTTCAAAAGAATACCTTTTTTATCTGCAAAAATATTGTGATAAAAATAATATAATATTAATCTTTGATGAAATGATTACAGGGATAAGAACGTATGAGGGTTCAGTTCATAAAAAATTTGGTTTATCACCCTCTATTTCAACATTTGGAAAATGTATAGGTGGAGGTGCTCCGATTGGTGTGATTGCTCTAAGTAAAAAATTAATGACTAAAATAAATAAATTAAACAAGAAAGTTTATTTTGGTGGAACATTTTCTGGAAATTCATTATCAACATTTATTGGCTATGAAACATTAAATTATATTCATAAAAACAAATCTATAATTAAAAATTTAAATAAAAAATCTCAATATATTAAAAATGAAATAGATAATTTTATAGAAAAAAATAATATTAAAGTAAAACTATATTCATTTCAATCAATGTTAAGAATTGTTTTTACAAAACAAAAAATAAAAAACAGA
>ERZ651776.5979-NODE-5979-length-10219-cov-4.267403_pt1 | contig 10219 bp, 5 predicted proteins | sample MGYA00514761_ERZ651776 | MGnify/ENA metagenome assembly ERZ651776 | reverse complement strand
TTGCGATTGCGATTGCGATTGCGATTGCGATTGCGATTGCGATTGCGATTGCGATTGCGATTGCGATTGCGATTGCGATCGCGATTGCGATTGCGATTGCAATCGCAATTGTGACTCCGATTTCTTAACCGCCCGTTTCTGACTATGTAATTTTGGAGCAGTATTATTTTTTGCAACCTCAACAAATACACCTTGGACCCAGCTGGAGCACACTGCCAAGAAAATCGCAACAAAAAGAGTAACAGCCAGGGAATCGACAGTTGTGTGCAGAGCGGAGTGGCACGATGTGAAACAAGAGGACTGATCAAATGATGCGGTGGTCGAATTTGTGCCGGTGATTGTGTCTATGCTATTTCCGATGAGTTGACAAGACCCACCGCAAACTCCACAAGCAAGAGGAGAGACCCCTCTTCCGTGCGCCCAGAAAACCCCCAAAGCGAGAAGACTACAGCGATGGGTTTGGTTGGCCAGTGGGAGTGAAATGTCCATGATGATGAGATGGGTCAATAACAGGGGATAGAGATGAGGCTGTTCCCAAACAGTATTAATCAAACCTCTCACCCCCAACGCCCACACCAAAAAGTGAATCACTGTCGGCCTTGTTCCAACCACATTGTAAGGGGCGGGGTTCTTCTCCCCCCGTGAAACCAACAGGAAAATATTACGCAGAGTCACCTCAAACCACAGCACCTCTCTCATCAGTTTTGGAAGCTGCCACGGGCAGTACAAATCCCAGAACATCAGAGCAATTGCAAAAAAGCTATATGGATGGAGAGGGTGCTTGCAAAGTAGGTCGTATTGGATCAGCATAGATAAGATGAGAGTGATGGGGAGGAGGGACTTTCGAAGCGAGAGGGCCCATTGTTGTTGAGAGGGAGGAAGGGGGGGTTGGGAGGAAGGGACGTGATTGCTGTCAGAGGCAGAGTCATCAACAGCGTATATTTTCTTCCATCTCATTTTGGTAGTAACTGAGAAAATATGGTAGCGATCAAGGTCAATAAGAAGAAGCAAAAATAGATGTCGAGATGGAAGTGATGTTGAAGGAGGTTTTGGAAAGGGAGAAGGAAAGTAGGACTTGTTGCTGACTGCAATCAGGAGCCAATGGAAGTGTATAGTTTTCCAGGCTGGTCTATTAATGCCGATGTACGGGATTGTGTGGGTTCTTTATAGAATTTCAGACGTCGTTGTGCATGATAATAATTGGGCGTGCAGAATGTTGCCACTTTTACTTACTGCACACTTATAAGTGGAAACTGAGAAAAAAAATAATCTGATACTTAATTTCTACGCTGACGGAGTGGTGACAGCGTGCGAGTGCTCGCAAGCGATTACGAGCATGAATGAATGCATTGTCAATGCAGCATTAAAAAATAAATCAAGAAGAGGAAGACCTCCATTTTTTTCTCCTTCAAAGCCATTTTCTTTTACTCTTTCACCAAAACCACTCAGTGCTTGACAGCTCGGCGTCCGGTGGTCTTGGTGTGCTGTCCGCGAACACGGATTCCCCACCAGTGCCTGAGTCCCCTGTGCGCCCTGATCTTCTTCATCCTCTCAATGTCCTCACGAAGCTTGGCATCAAAGGCCTGAGCAAAGATCTGGGAGTACTTGCCGGTTTTGAAGTCTTTCTGTCTGTTAAGGAACCAAAGGGGGATCTTGAATTGTTTGGGGGACTGGATGATGGCCACAATCTTCTCAATCTCATCAGCAGTAAGGTCTCCGGCACGCTTGTTCACATCAACCTCTGCCTTCTTGCAAATAAGGTTGGCAAATCGTCGGCCAAGTCCCTTAATTTTTGTAAGGGCAAAAACAACGTTCCTCTTTCCCTCGACGTTGGTATTAAGAATACGCAGAATGTGCTGGAACTCCTGTCCCATCATAAGTGAAGACATGTTTTATTTTTTAGCGGGTCGGGGGGGGGGGGGTAGGGGTTATCTGAAGATTTATTTCTTGTCAAAAACGAAAGACTGTGCAGGAAGGATATAAGCGGGAATTCGTGTTAGTTTTATTTGTTCTTCTCCTCTCCTTTGGGTGTGCTTAGAGGATTGTCCGTGCGAGGGAGAGGGCTCGGGTTTTCAGCAGGTGTGCTCGGTCGCAGGGGTGACTTTCGCGAAACAAAAACGCATCCAGGGTAGCTTATCTACGATATTATACCCGAAGACGCAGTTTTATCACGATTCATTCACCACAAGACCACCCCCAGCCCTCACTATCCAGGTTCGCGAAATAGTGGAGTAACCAATGGGGACCTTATGTGAGCCTCACACAACACCGATAAGCTTGTAAGCCAACATACGGCTATCACATACATTGTCTCGCCCCCATCCGCAGCATCGATCGTATACATCCAATATCCATGCAGCAGCGCCCTCACAAACAACAAGACAAAACACCACAAGCTGCCAAGCAACCACGACAAGAGTTATGACCGGAAAAACTCAATAACCCACATAGGCCATCTAAGTATCACTAGCTCGCCATGGTCAAGTTTTCAAAGCGCAATATTATTTTTACGTACCAGTATTGGGGTATGTGCAAAGACGTCTTTTTTACCCTTTTTCAGCCGATTTTCGTTGGCCTCATCGAAAAGATTCCCGAAAAACGAATTTCGTTGAAATTTAGCGCAACCCTCCTCCCATGTGTGTCGTATATATCGTCTCACTCAATCAGTAAACAAAAAAAAAACATCTTCAGGGCTCAAAATTCGTCCTTCTTCGGGGATTCTTCTTTCTTCAATTCGCGCTCCTCCTTATTCCGAGCTCCTCCTACTATGATATTCAGGATTTGTCCATGTGTTCTTGTTTTGATGCTGGCTGTGACTGCGATAAGTAGCGTGGAATCTTTCTCTTCGGTGGGTTTCACTGTACCAAAAGCACCGAGGAGTCCATTGCAAACTAAAAAGCTGCGAGCAACACGAAGATCCTCGCTTGAGAGAATCGCTCTGCCGGTGGTTGTTAGTTCTCTCTTTCCCCTCCAACTTCCCGTGCAATCCAATGCTGAAACGCTTGCCTCTTTGACTCGGAACTACAGGAGCTCTCCTTCGTCTCCTGTTGTAGTAATAGGTGCTGGTGGCCGCGTTGGTTCTAAAATTGTCCGTCGATTGCTCAAACTTGGCTTGAACGTGAAAGCTGTGACCCTTGACGGTCGTGACCTTGGTTTGGGCCAGCTGACTGGCAGATACATCACTTCCCCCCAAAAACTAGAATACGCTGTCGGTGATACAAGGGATCTCGCCCAGATGAACGACGTGGTGTACAACGCTTCAGCCGTAATATTCTGTGCTTCCGCCTCGAAGAGAGGTGGGGACGCCAAATCCGTTGATTTTCTTGGGGTGTCAAATGTGGCTTCCGCATGTGTGAGTAATACAATTCCGAAGCTCGTTTTGGTTTCTTCTGGGGGTGTAACCCGTCCCGATTCAGGTTTTAGGGTCACAAACATGTTTGGTCGTATTATGGACTATAAACTGTTAGGTGAAAATGAGCTTCGACAAATATACTCCTCGAACCCGTCTGCGAAGGTCCTAAACTACGTCATTATTCGTCCTGGGAGCTACAGTGAGGAGCCTGCATCGGCTAAGTCACTCTTGATATCTCAAGGGGACATTGCTACTGGCGAGATTAGTCGAGAGGACGTAGCTTTTGTCACTGTTACCGCCCTCCTGTCGCAGAAAGTCAACCGGGCGACAATTGAGGTCTTTGGGAACCGAGGAGGAGGAGTGAAGATGCTGACAAGCCTAAAGAGTAGAGACGATGCAAGAAAAGAATTTGTTCAGGAAGTCAAGAAGGAAGGTGATTACGGTAATTTTTTTGACAAGGGGGTGATTTACACTGATGTAGAGATGGCCAAAATGGATGTTGTGAGTAGCTATGAACCAAAACCTTAAAAAGCAGGTGAAATGAGAAGAGCAAGCAATCCAAAATCCACAACTTCTTATTAAGTCCACCAAAAATCCACGAAACTACTTAAATTAATGAGGTTGCTAGTTGCCAATTCTTCGCCAATTTTCTTGGCGCCCAAGCTATTGTAGCATAAAAGTCTTCTTCTCGCTTTTGACCATGTGTTTCATATGGTCTGTCCCGACAACCCCCTCCAACGCAAAAGCCTCGTATTTCGTGAAGAGGACCAAACAGCTCTTAGGCTCCGTCCCAACATCCCTTTCGCTTCCTCCTTCCCCCCCAGACTCGACCCCGTTTACCATGTCGGCGTAGAAGTCAGGGTGCTCCGGAATCCCAAAGAATATCAAGTGCCTTGCGCCCCTGATGGCATGTCTCTTGAAAAAGTGACAACGACCAGTGTACAACATTATGCTCTTCTGCCCATGGTAGAACCTGCTTCTACCCCTGCTAATCTCGCTTGTCCTAGCATACTCAGTAACTTGAACAAAGGAAGATTCTCGCCGGAGAAGGAGATTCCGGACTGCAATGAACTCAAAGTAAGAAGGTATAAAAATCAGAGTGTGTTTTTGTTCCATCTTCTCCAGCTGTGGAAGGACAACATCCGCGAAGTATTTGAGACGAGAGGGTCCCGCATCCGAGGGCTGAAGGCAGTGGATCTTTTGGAATACCTGGCGAACGTCGTTGAGGACAGATGCCGTAGCTGAGTCCTCGGCAGAGATCTTTCGTCTAATTTTGGCAACGCCTGAGACCGGGCTAGGTGTACCGTGCTTAAATGTTGCATTGATGTTCGCGTCTTGTATAGCCGACGTTATTATCAGCTGGCGATAATTCTTTGGCCCCAGAGGGGGGGCATCGGAAGGAGAAGGAGAAGTAATGGAATCGGTCGAAGTGGAGCTTTGGTTACTTTTGGATATCTCGTCTTTTCCGTCAACTGATCCAGTTAGAAACTCGTCCCGAAGTCTTGAGAAGTCGATTCCTTTGTCCTTTTTGGGTTTTTGGTGGAGAAGTTCGAGGATTGTGTTGACATGTTCCCAATTCTGCATCATGAGGGTGTCAGCGTGCATCACAGCGACGACCTCAATGGAGGAAAGAAAATCAACGTCGTAAGAAGAGTCACCGGGAGCGCCAACGGCCATCTTCAAGCCTAGGGGGGACGCAATTATCATATCGCTGGAGTAGAATTCGCTGTAGATTCGAGTGGTGATCTTTGAGCTCTTGGAACGGAAAGAGAGACCGATCTTAAAGTCATCATCAGCATTCTGCCCAGGACCGAACAGAGAGTTCCATTCGAGACCCTTGGATGAAAGCAATGCGTCAGTTTTGGAATCGTTGGGCGCGTTTTCGACCATTCCAAATTCGTTCTCAAAACGATCTAGGTTTTGCACCCTGTCATTGCTGGATTTGTCATTGCTGGATTCCTCGTCATTGCCACAACCGCCCCCGTCTTTGCCTTCAATCCCCACGCCTGTGAGGCCGACTATGTCGCGGACAAATTCCAGGCAGGATCCCCTCGTCGGTGTCAGAATCAATATCTTTGGCTGTGTGAAGCCTTGATCCTTGCACATTTCAATTTGTGATTCCGTGAGGGATTCCGTGAGGGATTCTCCGTCCTCTTTTTCTTCGTGGGAGCGGAGTAGCTTATCGTTGGCGCGCACAAGAGAGAGGGAAGTGAGGCAGTGGTTCAGAGTGTGGAGGGCAATTAGGCGATGAGTGTCAGCTCTGGTGTCGAAGCTTACGGTGGAGGACAGAATCGAAGAGTATGTAGCCAAGGGAGGGAAGAAAGCTGCTTGTGAAGGAGTGAACGAGGTTTCCTTGGTGGTTGCATTCACATCGTCGTCCGAGTCTTCGTCACTGGAATCGCCACCTAACCGATTCATACACTGGAAGTTTTCCCTCAAAACATCCTTGACGCCTTTTCCCCTTCCGAAGTAAAATCTGCTCGCAGCCAAGAAATCAAAATCTGTTCCCTTGGAATCTGTCCCCTTGGCCTTCCCCTCCCCCCCCCTTTTAACCTTAACCTTGTTGACCTTCCTTCCTCTTCTGCCGCCATTCTTTTTGCCGCCGTTGCTTCTATCATCGCCAATGGTCGCGTTGTACAAGAGGCAGCGCGCGTTTGTGCTTAAGTCAATCTTTACACCCTCGTTTCCAAAGCCAGGGATATTGTTGAAGGTGAGGGGCTTTGTTGTAGTGCCGGTTTGGAGGGCAGCAGTAGCAGAGGGGGAAGGGGGTGCAAAGTGAGCAATATATGGAATAGGGTCGCATTTCGAAGAGGAGTCGTAGTTTGTCATTGAGTTAATCGTCGAATTTGAACAAGAGGAGGAAGAAGAGGAGGAAGAAATGTTGCCGTCTTCTTCCTCTTCCTCTTCATCTTCATCTTCATCTTGATGATGAACGTCATCATTATCTCCATGGTCATCGCTTTCGTCAACACTCTCCTCGCTGCATTCCTCGCTTTCTTCCTTGACGTTATCCGGTGCTAACTCTAACACCATAGAACTGCCACCTCTCTTGACAGCCTTCATCAATTTTCTTAATCCTCCTCCACCCCCTTCAACCACACGTTCACTGCTATCACTTTCACTGCTATCACTTTCACTGCTGCTGCCATCATTTCTATCATAATTTTCACTTCTGTACCTTCTATTGCCGGAGAGAAACCGACCTGACCTCATCTCTCCCCCCTCCTCCTCGACCCCAGCGACAGCCTCCGTCCTCGTCCTCTTCTTTCCCACTCCTTTCCCTCTCACAGCACCCCCCTTCCCATCCTCCACTTCTCTCTCCCCCCACCTGTTCCTCTCCTTCTTCCTCTCTCTTTCCTTCTTGCCCCCACCGCTCTTTTTCTGTTTTTTCTTAGGGGCGCGGGATTTTGGCATCGTCTACCGTAACTAACCTTTGCCCTTGACAATTGGGGATGTGGTGCGATGCTATTTTGGGAGCTGGTGGATTCCCTAAAGGTTCGGTTGGGATAAAGATGAGGAGATAAAAGCACTCGCAGAAAGTTTATTCCCCGCCAGTAAATTTCACAAAAAAACTTTGTTTCCTGTTGACGAAGATAGACTGTTGTTAGCCCCCCATTAAGGTTCGCAAGCTAAGCGATCCGAGAGGATGATTCGTTCTTTAGAAACCTGCCCGCAATGACCTTTTTTTTCAAGCATTTGTTCTTGTTTGCCCCCCGCTTGTTGGGAGGCCCCAAGCAGATCTTGTCACGCTCGCAAGGCCTCTGCTTCCCTATCAGTTTCTCGTAGGCTATTGTGCACGTGTGATGTGTGTGCGATACCATTTGGGCTTGTATTCGGTGTTTCTGTGAGAATGAAGGTTGGAGGTGGTGAATTGAATGATGTGGCTCTTTGTTTGAGCGCGATTTGCGGCTCTTGGATGTGTTTGAACGCGATGTATAGCTCTTGCACCGAAGAACTACCTATAGTTGAGCGCAGTCGCCCACCATTACCATTACCATACCATACCATTACCATTACCATTTCCATACCATTTCAACCCCCCAAATTCTTTCACCCTTCACCTGTCAAAGCTCACATAATAAAAACTCGAAGTCATTCACAGTTGTTACCCACGCCCCATGCTGAAAGAAAGTTTGGTTTTCCAGAACATTCCCCCACCAAATACAACGACGACAATAAAGAAGTATACGACTCCGGCAAGATGATGGAGTCGATTTTATCAATGGTGCTGGTTTTCTTTGTCACCCTACCAGCAAGTGAATCATTTGTGGCAACCCAAGTTTCGTTTATCCGGCCCCTTTCGTCGAAGTCGAGTGCTCTCTTCTCTTCGACCACCGACCGAGTTACTGATAAGTCCGGTGAAGTGCGGACGAGTGAGGTCAAGGCTGTCTCGGCTATTGAGGAAGAAAGATGGGAGAGAATTGGTCGGAAAACTAGGACGTACCGTGAGGGAAGCATCGTGGATCAGGGGAAGAACAGGTACCCTACGGCTCTTGACCTCATTGGCAACACTCCTCTTGTTGACCTGACGCCGGTGGCCAACCCTAAGAATCCAGAGAGCTACATTCTTGGGAAAGTTGAGTTCTTCAATCCTGGTTACTCAATGAAAGACAGGATAACGGCAAACATCTTCAAAATTGCTGAAGACAGCGGCGAATTGAAACCCGGAATGACCGTGGTTGCAGCCAGCAGCGGTAACACGGGTTGCAGCGTGGCAATGATGTGTGCGATGAAGAACTACAAGGCCGTGATCATCACCAACGAAAAGTGCTCGGAAGAGAAACGGCAAGCTATCCGTGCCTATGGGGCTGAGCTTATAATCGCTCCTAAGGGCAAGTGCTACATGCAAATGGAGACAGATCTGGCTACAGAGAACCCCAGCTGGTTTAGCGTCGATCAGTATAACAACCTGAACAACCCAGAGGGTCACTACAGATCCACTGGCCCTGAGATCTGGGCGCAAACGAATGGCGATGTAACGCACTTTGTTGCCGCCGGTAGTACTGGTGGGACTATCAGCGGTATTGGTACCTTTCTGAAGGAGAATAAACCCTCTGTCAAGGTCATTCTGGCAGACCCCTCTGGCAGTGTCTTCAAGAACTACTTCAAGACTGGAGAGCTTGGACCTGAGAAGCCATTTTTGGTTGAGGGAGTTGGAAAAAACAACATCCCGGGCTCCTTAGATCTTAGCGTTGTCGATGGTGTGGTGGAAGTCAGCGACAATGAGACAATGTCAATGTGCCGGAAAATTGCAAAGAAGACGGGCATCTGTGCTGGAGGGTCAAGCGGCCTCAACGTTGAAGCCGCCAAGAGAATTGTTGAGGAGAGCGAAGAACCTGTCACTGTTGTCACTATTCTTTGCGACAGCGGAATCAAGTATCTTAGTAAGGTTTATAATGACCAGTGGATGGAGGAGAATGGCTTTGTTACTGAGGAATGAATGATTCTGTTTCTGCAAGTGGTGAACTTGCAAGTGAAACGGAGTTAGTTGTATGAGAAGCTGTATGAGACGGTTTCATTTGATGACAAAAACAGGACACCAAGGGGAGAATTTTTGGCTTCACTTTCACTTCGCTTCTCGTTGTTTTTGTTTGTAAAATGTGATGGAGTTTTGTGTTGTGTGTTTCTATTGGTGATTTTTTGTGATTTTTAACAGTCTTATACTAACATCCCAAAAGACTACGATGCTTTTTTTTTCAACTTCTCCATTCTCCGTGGTGCGTCCTGCCCCCCCACCACCACCCTTTCAACGTTAATCAACACCTCGTCCTGTTCTCCTTGCACCACTCCAGGCAATTTTCCCCCTCCCTACTTCCCCACTGTTTTTTGTGTGTCTGTCCATCCAAAATAATTTCGAATTTTGCTTTGAAAATTCACGTGCGTGTCAAATATACCTCGGTGACCGCATCGGTCGCATCAATTCTCAAAAAAAGAGCTTTTGCATCTACACAATTATAGAAACCTGTCCGTGTGGCAACTTCTTTTTGGTGTTGAATTTCTGGAAACACCAAGTGGTGCCGATCTTTGTCCCCTACCCCTCCCTCATACTACCTCCACGTGTAGAGGAGGAAATTTCGAAAAAAAGGAAGGGAAAAGAGTGATATAAATTCACCGACTTCGTTGAAATCCGGCCAGCAGCGGAGAAATCCACAACAACACGCCCATCTGCTCAAAGAAACCCACAAATTTCTACCACCTAGAAAGTAAAACTAAACCTTTAGACATCTGAAGGTCAAAAGGACACATCCAGAAGGGACCAGACTAAAAATCGTCTCAATTATAATCCCTACATTATTTAAACGAAGGGTTTAGTCTGCCCACCGTATACATTTACCGTTGTCCCACAATATTAACTGTATAACAGTAAAAGGCTATTAAATGTCGCGTGTCCCGTCGTCTGATACATCTGCCACACCGCCTCACGTCCCCTACGAACAATCTGGGCAATTAAATTATGTGAGGGTCTCTCGTTCTGCGCCTGATGATAAATTTCTGAAGATCCTTGTCTCAAACAACACAGCAGGGTGTATAATCGGGAAGTCTGGGCAGGCTATTGCCGAGCTGCAGCAGTCAACATCTTGTCGGATCAAGATAAGTCAGTCTGGGGATTATTTTCCAGGTACAAATGAGAGGGTGTGCTTGATCGCAGCGAAAGAGGATTTCATGAGGGCAGGCTTGGAGGCCATTCTAAGGAAATTTAGGGAGGTGAGTTATTGGCGTGAGCTTGTCTTGATGTAATTGTTTCTTCTTTTTTCTGACTTTTTTCCTCCTCGCTACGATATTAAATATTTCAACAACAACAACAACAACAACAACAACAACAACAACAACAACAACAACAACAACAACAACAACAACAACAACAAC
>ERZ651776.5978-NODE-5978-length-10225-cov-3.261924_pt1 | contig 10225 bp, 10 predicted proteins | sample MGYA00514761_ERZ651776 | MGnify/ENA metagenome assembly ERZ651776 | reverse complement strand
TGAGTTGTTGTCAATCCCCTTTTGCCAAAGCTCACGGAAATTATTGGGGATCATTGGGGTGAAATGCTCTAGCGCAATACCACTTAATGATTTCAAATTTGTAAACAAAGGATCCCAATCTCCTTTCAAGAAAGCATGGACACATGCGTCATTGTACTTTTTGAACTGGTCGTTCATTACTGACCTAAAACCTTCTTCCTTTAGTTTTTCCATGAAAAGATTAACCATTGGCTGTGTTTCTCCTGGATTACCCGAATTGAGTAAAAAAATTGCGCCCTGACCGTCACTTTCTGTCGAAGGCAACGCTACAGTTCCAAGATCAGTTTGCGAGCGTATTAAAAGGGGTAATTGCAGATAACATATAGTAGGATCTATACCTGAACTTTTTCCATGAAAATAGCTCTCCATTTGCGCAAGGCATTCCTTAACTTTTTGGATTGAATCGGGAGATATACTGATGTCAAGAGTGAGTTGATTATTTGAATATCGGTCATATACAGCAGCTACTAGCGCCCCTGAAGAGCCAACACCATATCCCTGGGGTATTGTTGATTCGAAGTACAACCCTTTTTTTAAGTCTCCATGGAATGAATCTAAGCGTAATGATGCTATGAGAGAGCCTTTTGAATTTAAATCTTTTAAATGAGCATAAAACTTTTGCAGTTCTTGATTTGATTTAGAATGTTTTCTGCTTAAACCTTTTTCAGGCAGACTTAGATTGCCTTGAAAATTGCGATATGGAATGGAAAGACCCATTGCGTCTCTAATTATTCCGTATTCTCCAAATAAAAGAATCTTAGCAAAATAAGATGATTTCATTTTACAAAGTTAGTTAAACGTTTAGGTCCAGATCCTACTTGGTCTAGTATAAACTTATTCTCCTTACAATATTGGATCAAGTTACTATTTATGAACTCCATTGCTTTCTTTTTTGCTGAGCCAGGGAAAAGAACATGAACATTCGCTCCAGCATCCAGAGTAAAGCTCAGAGGTAATTCAGATTCACTTCTAAACTCTCGGATTTCTTCAATAATTTTCAATGTATTTGGCTTCATTAGAATATAGTTTGGGCTTGAGCTCATCATCAGTCCGTGTAAGGTTAGTGCCTCAAGTTCGGTTAGGCGGATAAAATTCTCAATATCACCAGTTTTTAATATTTCTTGAATCTCATTAAGATGCTTGTGCGCTTGAGAAAAACGTTGTTTTCCAAATGGATGATTATTCATTAGTGCATGCCCTATCGTGCTGGTTACAGATTTTTCACCTACATCTACAAGTAAAACAACATCGTGATAATCTTCAAATATTGGATTAATGAGTCCAGGATACTTAATCGCATATTCATCATTAGAACCTTTTAATGAGGGGCTATTCCCCCAAACTGCTATTCCTCCGTAAATGGAACGACTTGCCGATCCCGAACCTAACCTTGATAATATAGAAGCCTCTTGGTAAAAGTTTAAAGCGTCAAATTTAAAATTCAGCTTCTGCGCAAAGTCAACAATGCATAATGAAAGCGCACTCATTCCTGAGGCACTGCTTGCTATTCCGCTTGAGTGAGGAAAACTATTGCTTGTTTTAATTTGTAAATTATAGCTAGATAGCCAAGGGTGGCGATGTATTATTCGTTCCAAGTAGCTTTCTATCTTTGGAATAAATTCAGGCTTGTCGAGGCCATCAAGTGTGATATTAACTCCCCTTCCTTTTGAAAAATGAACTTCTGTTGTTGTCTTACATTCGCTTAGGGTAAAGCTAATAGATGGATTGGATGGCAGCTGTATGTCTTTTTTGCCCCAGTATTTGATCAAGGCAATATTTGAAGGACTTTCCCAGGATATTTTCACGCTGAGATAGCTTCTAGATCCGGGGCTATTTTTTTAATCATCCCTTGTAATGCTCTTCCAGGACCTACCTCGTAAAATATTTTTGCTCCATCTTTAACCATGGCTTTAACCGTTTGATTCCATTTAACAGACCCAGTAAGTTGTGCCTTTAAATTGGCCCGAATGTCATCTGGATTTGTTACTGCACTAGCAACAACATTTTGATAAATTGGACATCTCGGAACATTAAAGTTTACAGAGTCTAAAGCTTCTCCTAATTCTTTTTCCGCTGGAGACATCAATGGACTGTGAAATGCTCCATTTACCGGCAGAATTATTGCTCTTTTCGCTCCAGCTTCCTTGCAAGCTTCGCAAGCTTTCTCTACAGATTCTTTAGTGCCTGAGATAACTAACTGACCGGGTGTATTATAATTTGCGGGAACAACAATGCCTGCTGAGTCTTTACAAATATTCTCAACGATAATATCTTCAAGGCCAATTATTGCCGCCATTGTCGAAGATTCCACTTCGCATGCTTTCTGCATTCCAAGTGCACGTTGATAAACTAGTTTGATCCCATCCTCAAAGTTTAACGAACCAGAAGCAACTAAAGCTGAGAATTCACCGAGTGAATGCCCTGCAACCATAGCTGGGTTAAAATTTGAGCCTATAGATAATGCCTTAGCTACAGAATGCAAAAAGACTGCTGGTTGAGTAACTTTTGTTTTCGTCAGATCTTCCATTGTCCCTTCGAACATTATTTCGGATAACTGAAATCCTAATATCGAATTTGCTTGATCAAAAAGATCTTTATTACTGTCATAAAGATCTTTACCCATACCAGGACTTTGGGCGCCTTGCCCAGGAAAAATATATGCTTTCATTTTCCGAAATATTCTACAGAGTTATTTTCAGTTTCAATAATGCGAACACAATGCAAATTTGCCCCTTGATTATTTATTAGTGGTGAGAGTATTTCCCAAAATACCATTGCTAAGTTTTCTGTTGAGGGTATGATACCATTTAAAAAAGGAACGTCTTCATTTAAATTCATATGATCAACATGGTCAATGATATTTGTGAGAATAAGGCTTTTTAGGTCTGCTAAATTCATTACAAATCCGGTTTCAGGATTCACAATTCCCTTAACTGTTACAATTAGTTGGAAGTTATGGCCATGGCCTCTCTTATTTGAACATTTACCAAATATGTCAAAATTCTTTTCTTCTGTCCAGGAAGGGTTATAAAGTCGGTGTGATGCGCTAAAAGTTTCGCGCCGTTGGATATACACCATAATTAATAAATCCTTTTATTTATCCTAATTATTTGAATCGAATTCTACTAAGATAGATTTTATCATTCCATCTTTTTCTGTTCTAAAGGACACCATCGCTTTGGTAGGATTAAATGATAATTTAGGAGTAGAAATTTTTAACCCAAAGGAGCTATATCCTTTAGCGCTGAGAATATCATTTCCTAATCCATTTTCATCTGTATACTGGAAAGAGCCCGAAATCCATTGCTCTCCATCAGACAATTGAACATCTATAACATCCATAGGGCTTGTTGCTTTTTTTTCCACAGACACTAAAAACTCATTAGAGCTTTTCTGCAGAATACTTGCTTTGGGAGCTGAGCAAGAGGAAATAACAACGGCAAATAAAAGTAAGAAGACCCAATTTTTCATGACATATCTATATTTCGGTAAAGATGGGAAAAATAGTTGTTATGGTTGAACTTTTCATTTTATACTATCTAATTGCTTTTTTAAGGTTTCCATGCTATTCTTGATATTAAGCAAACGATGCACTATTTGTTCCGTGTTTATTGTTTCTGAAGGATTAGTCTTGTATTTTTTCCTAGCCCCTTTTATTGTAAAGCCACGCTCTTTTACCAGATGATGTATTTTTCTTACTACCTCCATATTTTCTGGAGTGTATTTTCTTACTCCTCGAGAGTTTTTTTTTGGACTCAGTTCTGGGAATTCTTTTTCCCAGAATCTTAATGCAGATGTGTTCAAATTGAATATTTTAGCAACTTCACCGATGTTGTAATAGTTTTTTGTCCAATTATTGGGTATCATATCTAGTCAAAACTTTGGTTAGAGGCAGCAGCGGAGCGAACCAAGTCATCATATTGTAATGGGCTTAGATCATTGAAAAAATAATTTATTGGATTGATACGCCTTCCATTTTTAATAACCTCATAGTGCAGATGCGGGGCTGTAGACCTGCCGGTATTGCCTACATATCCTATGAGATCTCCTCGTTTAACTCTTTGGCCGCGTCTCTTAATTGCTTTGTCCATATGAGCATAAAGGGTATGATAACCAAACCCATGAGAAATTGTTATATGCTTTCCAAAACCGCGCCCTCCATATACATCATTGGAAATAATAAGTCCATCAGCACTCGCATATATTGGGGTGCCTTTTTTAGCAGTAAAGTCAACTCCCGCATGTTTTTTTCGAACTTTATATATAGGGTGAATCCGATAGCCAAAACCAGAGGAAAATCTAGTTCCAGGTTGGTCTTTAACCGGTTTAATTGCGGGCAGAGCATTTAATAATGCCTCTTTATTCCCAGTTAAACTGGCTAATTCATCTAAACTTTCGGATTGAACTACAACTCTTTTAGATAATTCATCAATCCTTCGAGATGTTTTTTCTAATAGAGTACCATTTGAAAGGTTTCTAATGTTGTGATATCTCAATGCACCTCCAGCGATACCGCTTAAACGCAGTTCACCTGGTGGAGGTTCAGATTCAAATACAACTCTATATATTTCATCGTCACGTTGCTCCATGTTCTCCATTACAACAAATAATTCGTCTAAACGCTTATCAAGCTGTTCATAGGTTAGAAGAACTTCACTCAATTCGCGTTTTAAAGCTTTTTCTTTTGGAGAGTCCAAAATGAGTTGAATAACAAAGAAAAATAAAATACCTAACAATGCAGAAGCCAGCAGGAATAGGCTTGTATCACGAATAATATGTTTCCAAGTTCTCTCAACTTTTCTGTAAGCGAGTGTTAAAGGATCATATATATATTTTGATTTCCTCATTAACAGGAGTATTCTTACTAATTTTGTTACCTCAAAAGTAGGCAACAATGACTTCTTCGGAAATACGCAGCACGTTTTTAGACTTTTTTTTATCTAAAAACCATAAAATAGTCCCCTCATCATCTCTAATCTTAAAAGATGATCCATCATTAATGTTTGTTAATGCTGGGATGAATCCCTTCAAGGATATTTTTATTGGATCTAAAAAGAGTGAGAGCGGTCGTGTTGCTAATACACAAAAGTGCCTAAGGGTGAGCGGTAAACATAACGATTTGGAGGAAGTAGGCTTGGATACGTACCATCATACTCTTTTCGAAATGTTAGGGAATTGGAGTTTTGGAGACTACTTTAAAGAGGATGCCATTGATTGGGCATGGGAGCTTTTGACTAAGATTTATGGCCTTGATAAAAATAGGATTTATATAACTGTATTTGAAGGGGATTTGAAGGATGGCATAAAGCGTGATATTGATTCTGAGAAAGCCTGGCTAAAACATATTGACTCTTCTAGGATTTTGAGCGGAAGCAAAAAGGATAATTTTTGGGAAATGGGAGAAGTTGGCCCATGCGGCCCATGTTCTGAAATTCATTTTGATCTAAGAAATGAAACTGAACGAAAAAAAATAGATGGTGCTCTATTAGTAAATAAAGATCATCCCCAAGTTATTGAACTTTGGAATCTTGTTTTTATTGAATTTCAAAGAGTCTCAAATGGAAATTTAAATATATTGCCAGAAAAGCACGTAGATACAGGAATGGGACTTGAACGATTAGTTCGGGCGATAGAAATGAAAGAGTCGAATTATGAAACGGACCTTTTCACCTCATGTATAAATAAAATTTCTGAACTCTCAGATAAGGAATATGGAGATAATGAGATTATTGATATTTCTTTTAGAGTGATATCAGACCATATAAGAGCCGTGTCAATGGCTATTGCTGATGGTCAACTTCCTTCGAATGTTGGTGCAGGATATGTTATTCGCAGAATACTTCGTCGTGCAGTAAGATATGGATACTCGAATCTCGGTTTTCGCAAGCCTTTTCTTATAGATTTGCTCCCCGTTGTATCTTCTTCTCTTTCCGAAACTTTTCCAGAATTAGAAACTCAAATTTCTATGGTTAAAGAAGTAATTCAGGAAGAAGAATCATCATTTTTAAGAACATTAGAGTCAGGCTTAAAGCGCTTGGATGATGCTATAATGGAATCTAAGGATGGTATTGTTTCTGGAATTCGTGCTTTTGAATTATACGATACTTATGGCTTCCCGTTGGACTTAACCAAATTGATATGTTCTGAAAAAAAATATAAAATTGATGAGGACCAGTTTCATATCGAAATGAAAAATCAAAAAGATCGATCTCGATCAGCTTCTAATAAAATAGTCGGAGACTGGGTTGAAATATCTTCAGGACAAGGTGCTGAGTTCATAGGTTATGAGGTTAACTCATCAGAGTCGAAACTTGTTCGTTACAGGCATACTGAAAGCTCTAAAGGGAAAAGTATTCAAGTGGTAATAGATCCAACGCCATTTTACCCAGAAGGTGGTGGCCAAGTTGGTGATATAGGTACAATAAAATTTGATCGGGGCGAGAAGATAAATGTAATCGAAACTACCAAAGAGACAGGAATGATTCTCCATAATTTAGACCAGGAACCTAAAGTGTGGTCTAATGATGTTCTTGCAGAAGTAGATATGAAGCATCGCGCACAGGTCAGTCAAAATCATTCCGCTACTCATTTAATTCACTTTGCTCTTCGAAAAATATTGGGATCTCATGTAGAGCAAAGAGGCTCTCTGGTTCATGCTGATGGTTTTCGATTTGATTTTTCTCATTTCCAGAAAGTATCATATAATCAAATTGAAGCAATTGAGTCTCTTGTAAGGTCTTTAATTGCAGATAAAATTAAAACCCAAATTCATAATGAGGTATCTATAGATTCTGCAAAAAAAATGGGAGCAATGGCTTTATTTGGTGAAAAATATGGTGATCTTGTAAGGGTAGTTCAGTTCCGAGATAGCATTGAATTATGTGGAGGGACTCATGTGGAAGACACATCAAATATTTTAACATTCATAATAAAAAGTGAATCGGGAATTGCTGCTGGAATAAGAAGAATTGAGGCTATTTCAGGCACAGCAGCAGTAGATTATCTTCTAGATAAAAGCCAACGATATGATTTGGCTTTACAAGAGGCAAACCAAATAGATCCTGGAGAAAAAATCAAATCTTTAAAAGTTGAAGTATTAGGTCTTGAAAAGAAACTAGTATCATTTAATCAGATACAGGTTTCCCAATTAAAAACGGAATTAATCCAATCATCAAAGACTTATGATACATTACAAGTCATTGCAAAAACTATTGATCTTGAATCTTCTTATGTTAAGGATTTAGTTTTTCAGATAAAAGATAATTACCCCAATACCGTTGTTTTACTTGTATCAGTGAATGGAGATAAAGTTCAAATGCATCTGGGAGTGAGTAGTGATTCTACTTCCTACGTAAATGCAGGTAACTGGGTTAAAGAATTGGCTAAATTTATCAAAGGCGGCGGAGGGGGGCAGCCATCGTATGGCTCATCAGGTGGTAAATTCCCTGAAGGTGTAAATGACTTAATAGACGAATTTTATAAAAAAATAGAGAAATGCGTATTATAATTCTTGTTTTTACTCTTTGTCTTTTTGAAAATATTAATGCTCAATCAGAGCCTCAATTTTACATTGATAGTGAAGTGCGGACAAGACGTATGTCATTAAGTACGTATGCTCAGCCAATGATCTTATTTCGTCGTATTGGTGCGGATTTAAATGGTACTCGCCCACAGGTTAATAGTACTTTTCGAACAGGGCCTAATTTAGATGCAGGTATCTCTGTAGACTTTAATTTGGGCTCACTTAGAATCGGTACCGGTATTGGTCATTTATGGGTTAATTATTCGGTTAATGATGATATTATTATGAACACCGTTAGTACATCCGCACGATACCTCAGTATTCCATTTCGGGCGGGACTGGTAACTACTTTAAATGATCGGGTCAGTTTAGAGGTTTGGCCTCAAGTTATTTATCGTCAAGCGATTTCTTATGAAAAGGATTGGCTCATAGGTATGGTTCCGAATTATAGAGAAGTGATTTGGTCAGCAGGATTGAATGTGGGCCCGTCAATTACCGTTACTGAATATTTACGGTGGACACTGTTGGCAGTTATTGATTATGGCTTTAATGATCTAGAGACATTTTCTTCCGATGGAGTTGTGGAGCTTCCTATTTTCGTAGGAATCAGAACGGGTCTTCGATTGAGTATTTAGAGTTCGTCAAGAAGGGTTTCAAGCGCAAAACCTCGTGATCCTTTGATCCAAACAAAACTTTTATGGATTTCTTTTTTCTTTAAAGCTTGAAGAGCATGTGATGTGTCTTCGAACTTATGATAGTTTGGTGGCATTTGACAATTTTGAAAATGTTTTCCTATAAACCATGCATTTTTGATCTTAAGTTCTTGAAACACTCCTACCATTTTTTGATGGTGTAATTTTGAATGCTCTCCTAATTCTAAAAGGCCCCCAGCGATATAAACGTGTGGTATTTTTTTGTAGAGGTTAGCAGCATTTCTTAATGAGGCTTCCATACTGGTGGGGTTCGCATTATAGGCATCAAGAAATACGGTGTTTTTATCGGTCTCAAATATTTGACCACGATTATTTTGTGGAATATAATTGGCAACGCCTTCGGCTATTTTCTTGTCATCTATTTTGAAATGCCGCCCGATCGTAATTGCTGCAAGAACATTATCTTCTTGATAGGAACCGGTTAAATGTGTCAAAATTCTTTCAGCGCCAAATGAGACTCCCAAAAATCCAAACTCATAAAAAAAATTAACTCCGTCAATAAAATGTACATTTTGAGGGTTACAATTCTTCATCGCAATAGAATCATTGGGATTAATAAATGAGATACTATCGTGTTTGCCTAGGTGATCATAGAGCTCTGATTTTCCTTTTATAACTCCTTCAATTCCCCCAAAACCTTCCAGATGTGCAAGTCCAAAATTTGTAATATATCCATAAGTCGGAAGGGTAATTTCACATAAAGTTTTAATTTCCCCAATATGATTTGCACCCATTTCAACGATAACAATGTCATGACTATTTCGAATTCCAAGAAGCGTTAGAGGAACGCCAATATGGTTATTGTAGTTCCCCTCTGTCGCATGGGTGGAATAACCTTGATTGAGAACATTAAATAATAATTCTTTGACTGTAGTTTTTCCATTACTTCCTGTGAGACCAATAATGGTCTTACCCCATTTTTTTCGGTGATGAGTCGAGAAATTTTGTAGATATGTCAACACATTTTCGACTAAGAAAACATTACGATTATCATAGTCTAAAGCCTCTATTATCTCATCCACAACTACAGCAGATGCTCCATTTTTTAAAGCTTCATTTGCGAAGTGATTCCCATTAAAATTATCTCCTTTTAATGCAAAAAAAATCTGTCCAGATCTCATTTTTCGAGAGTCTGTACAGATTCCTTTTGATTGGTCAAAGCGCTCGTAGAGGCTTTTCATTTTTTCTTATTTGGGCTGATACCTTCTGAACTGCTCTTGTTTTGGTTTTTTATTGCTTTTTCCTCGTTTCGAATTATTGTTCTGGAAACCAACTCTATCCATTGCGCATCTGAACCCTATGAAATCTGTTGAAAGGTCTTGCTCCATATATCGTCTTGTTCCGGGGGAAAGCCAGTAGGCACGATCTTTCCATGAACCTCCTTTGTAAACTCTTGTATGATTACCAATCAAGGTGGATTCACCATACTGATACATAGGAGCGTCGCTTTCAGAAACACCACCTTTGTCATAAACAATTGAAGACTCTACATCTCCGTCTACGAAATCTCGATAATCACTTTTTTGATAGTTTCTTCTCTTTAAGTTTTCCTCTTCAGTAACATTTCTTATCGGAAGCTGTCCAGGTAATCGCACAAGTGAACTGTCAGTGCCATATTGAGGTTCAGCAAGAACAGCTAGTTCACCAATTCCCTCATAATTGTCATCAAAGGTTGTGAATTCATTACCTTGTCTAGAATATGCAGTTACCTTATTACCTTCTTTCCTTATAAGGCATCTAACTCCATCTAATTTTCTAGACCCTAACCATACTTCATTTTCAAATAAACGAGCATCAAATTCTACTTGCAGATTTGGTACCACTTTTTTTGGTGGATTTTCTTTTCCTTTATTCATAATCATAATTTTTACTAATATAAACCACTGTAATAGTGTATATTAAGCACTAATATAAAACTTTTTTTTAAAAAATCTTTTTATAGGTATTTATA
>ERZ651776.5973-NODE-5973-length-10235-cov-5.134771_pt1 | contig 10235 bp, 11 predicted proteins | sample MGYA00514761_ERZ651776 | MGnify/ENA metagenome assembly ERZ651776 | reverse complement strand
AAGGCAAGGCAAGGCAAGGCAAGGCAAGGCAAGGCAAGGCAAGGCAAGGCAAGGCAAGGCAAGGCAAGGCAAGGCAATAAAGAATTAACGTGGGTGGTGTTAGACTAAAAGCGGGAAAATTACGCACACCATGGTGATAACCTCACCTGTGCAGAGGCCTCCATTGGAAATGATCCAGTTGAAAGCGCTGTCCATACCATAGTACGTTCCGTGGCAGCCGTTATCTTCCTCACTATCGTCGCAGTTGAGCAAGTTTTGCACTGACAATTTAACCAGCTCTCCTGTCTTAATGAAGTGGGCAGCCTCCAATCCACCAGTTGCACTGAATGCCCAACAAGCAGCGCACACACCCTGGTTCTGGACAGATGACGTTGCGCCCAGTTCGGCCCAGTCGATTGAATCATCATCGACGGGGGCGCTGGTGACACCATAACCAGAGTCACGGCTGTTGGCGCGTGGTTTCTTCTTTAAATGTTTCTTTTTCTCTGTTACAGACGGTCTGTAGGTCAGAAATTTCTGACCGAATTCTTTGGGAGACAAGTGCGAGTACTTATTTAAAGCGAGTCTATACGCTGCTGACGCCTCGTTGTGTGATGCGATGAATTCCGCATTGGCCAGGAAGTTAGCTTCGCATTTGGCGAGATCCTCAGAGTTTAGTGTTTTGAGGTGTTTAAATGTGTCGAGGTGGGATTTCCAGTCATTGGATGCCGCAGATAAAGCTGAAAGGAGGGGGAATAGAGCAAATTTCATGACGAAAAATAAACGAATAAACTGGAATAGCCCCTTTAACTCCGTGCCCGGAGCTTGCTTTTGATTAGCCCACTGCTAATTGAGTCAATATTCTCATCCACTCTGGAGTATACATCATGAAAGTTGCCGCACTACTAGCTATTACTCCCCTTGTGGACGGACAGTTCATTCAGAGCGGTAAGATTTTCGGGAAATGTGACTTTTCATGTCCCGCCAAAGTTGTCATCATCTGATGCAGAGAAGAGCCCGACACAAGTTGAGTCTGATAGAATGCTCCCAGATTCAGTCTTGAATCTCATTGTAAAGCGTCGTTCACTCATCAGTGGGTAAACTCTTCTGCTAACACACTCACACACTCAATCTATAGCAAATCGCCGAGAATACGTCAGATCACCATTTAGTGTGTCCACTGATGACATCCCTAAACACCTCGATGTGCGCAACATAGGGGGGCGTAACTACGCCTCAGCGCCTCGCAACCAACACATCCCTAACTATTGTGGAGCTTGCTGGGCTTTCGCCGCGACATCAGCCCTTGCAGATCGCTACCGCTTGGCTCGAGGAGACTCTGCAACTCAGCAGATAGATTTGTCTGTCCAGCATATTTTGAATTGCGACACTGTCGACAATGGCTGTCACGGGGGCGACCCGATAGATGCTTATGCATTCATCAAGGACAGCTATGCCGTAGAGGAGACGTGCCAACTGTATGCTGCCGAGGGGCATGATACCGGAAGGAAGTGTGAGTCGATTGACGTGTGCATGGATTGTGCCCACGGGACCGAGATTTGCAGCGGATTGGGTAAGTGCAATGTCTGATGTTGTTGGTCAATGTTGTCCTTGCTGTGTCCTTGCTGTGTCCTTGCTGTGTCCTTGCTGTGTCCTTGCTGTGACTTTACTAACCGATTTTTTTTTTTGCAACACAACCGCACGCACAACACCGACAGAAGAGTCAAAGTTTTCCAAGTACGGTGTCGACGAGTTTGGCTTGGTCAACGGCACCGATGCGATGGTGAACGAGTTGCAGCGTGGGCCGATCGCTTGCACTGTAGCTGTTACCGAGGAGTTTGAAAACTACAATGGGGGAATTTTCGAGGACAAGACTGGCAACGTTGAGTTGGACCACAGCATCAGTCTGATTGGCTATGGGACTGATGAGGAAACTGGACAAGACTACTGGATCGGCAGAAACAGCTGGGGAACCTATTGGGGCGAAGATGGCTTCTTCAGGATTGCCAAGGGAATCAATAATCTTGGAATCGAGGGTAACTGTCAGTGGGCTACTCCGGCAAGTGACGAAGGCCACCAGCACTGGGTTGTCCATGAGCCCACCGAGAAGAAAATCTCAGATGCTGTTGACGTGGAGGATAGGTTGCCACTTTTTGGGGGCCGATTAGCCAACGACTGGGAGGCATACCCCGAGAATATCATCTCACCTTTGCCCCACACATACCTGACTGCTGATGATCTGCCAACCGCTTGGGACTGGAGGAATGTCAACAACACCAATTTTGTCACATGGGACAAGAACCAGCATATTCCTCATTACTGTGGTTCGTGCTGGGCACAAGGAGTTACCAGCGCGCTGAGCGATCGTCTGAGCATCATGAATGGTGCCATGGGACCTCAGATCAACTTGGCTCCTCAGGTGTTGATTAACTTCAACGGGGGAGGGACTTGCGAGGGTGGCATGCCGGCAAAGGCTTACAGCTACATCAAGAAGAACGGAGTTCCCGATCAGACTTGCCAGGTTTATGTCGCCGAAGATTTGGGTGGAAGTCGAGGCAATAAGTGCGACGACAAGTGCATCTGCGAGACGTGCAGTCCCACAAATACAAGCTGGTCACCGGGGGAGTGCGTTGCTGTCACTGATCAGCAGATGTACTACGTCAGCGAGCACGGAAGCGTTAGCGGAGCGGACAAGATGAAGGCGGAGATCTACGCCCGTGGACCTATTGGATGTGGGATCGCAGCGGATGACAAATTTGAGGCCTACACGGGGGGTATTTACAGTGAGGAGAAGAGACTCAACCTGGTCAACCACGAGGTCAGCATTGCTGGGTGGGGAGTCGAGGACGGTGTCGAGTACTGGATTGGTAGGAATTCGTGGGGAACCTGGTGGGGCGAGGGGGGATGGTTTAGGATTAAGATGCACTCAGATAACCTTAACATTGAATCCGAGTGTGACTGGGGTGTCCCAACTTTGACCAAGCCATGAGCAGACCAATTTTGTACGATAAAAAAAGAATGTGTTTTATACAGTAAGATGAGAGACCTTCCTTATTCCTAGCACAAAATTTGCATTCAATCCAAGCCATGAGCGCACCAATTTTGTACGATAAAAAAAGAATGTGTTTTATACGATACGAGTAAGATGAGAGACCTTCCTATTCCTAGCACAAATTTTGCATTCAATTATTGCTTTAGTCAGCCTGCTCAGCACGCTTGGCTTTGTGCTTCGCGATAGAGGCACCAGTACCACGAATCTTCTTTCCCCTGTTCTTTGACTCCTTGATCTGTTTTCGGCTCGTCTCCTTCTTCTCTCCAATACCATTCCTAACAAGCCTGTGCTTGGGCTCGAACTTCCTCATAGCATCCCCGTTGTCGTACACCAAGCAGAACATAGTAGAACTACCTCCTCCGAACTTAGTCCGGGCCCCAAAGAGGACAACATTGTCACTTTTCGCCTTGTACATCTTACCAATAGTCTCCTGGAGCTCCTTGCGAGGCACATTGGCCTTTCCAGGGTGGACAACATCCACCACAAACTGCCTGCGGGCAAGAAGGGGATTCCGGATGAATTTACGCGTGCGAATCTGTACAGAATCAGACATTTTAATTTGTTATATATTATCTGTGTATGGAGGTACGGCTGTGTTAGTTTGGTGTTGAGGAAATCAGCTTTTGGCGAGGACGCGTTCAGGTGGTGGCGGTCATTTGGGGACACAACAACGTATTCTGTGCAGAGATATCGGGATAGGATACCTTGAACAGCGATTATATTACGATCCGTCCACCACAAGATGACCCTGAGCCCTCGCTATCCGCGTTCGCGAAATAGTGGGCTGATCAAAGGGGGTCTTGTGCTGGCTCCACACAACACCGATAAGCTTATAAGCAGGCCCACGGTTAACATGTACATTGACTGGGCCCCAGCCGCAGCATTGATCGTATATATGCAATATACATGCAGCACCGCCCTCACAAACAACAAGCTAAAACACCACAAGCTGCCAAGCAACCACGACAAGTGTATCGCATCTGTGGACATTATTTCGAGCTACAGGCCACCTCTAGATCTATATATCGCCATAAGCAAGTTTTCATAAGCGCTGCTCGTTAACCTACCTTCTGATGTTGATTTTTGGGCAAAGTAAAGGTGCCCGCCGGCCCGGAAACCTCGGCAAAGAAGAATTGTTTATTAGGACACAGCACAAATTAATCGAACCCCATAACCCGTAATCAATACCACAAAGACGTGCGAGCACGAAGGAAATACATTTTTGACCTTCCCTGCCTCCATCACCACAGGCGACGAGCGAGCCTAGCCTATCACAGCAGGCAAGCACAGGAACCCCCACACCCGCAAATACACCATCTTGCGGCCGCTATCAACTGCACTATGTCCTCTGCAAAACGTAGAAAAACAGAGCAACCTGCCGTCACGGCGGAGACCTCTCTGGCACTGCACTCTACCGCTCCCAAGGCTCTTAATACACTCCCCGAGCCGAACTTAAAATTGACTGGGCACGTTTCGCCGATCTACTCGCTTTCCTTTTCCAACTCAACAAAGACAAAAAACACGGGTTTTCTCGCCAGTGCTGGTTTTGATAAGAAGGTGCTGCTGTGGAATGTTGGGGGCTACTGCTGCGATAACTACAACGTTCTAGAAGGATCAGGTAACGCCATTTTGGAGTGCGAGTGGTCTAAAACCGATAATAACATCTACGCTGCGACGGCAGACAAAACGGCCCTAAACTTTGACGCAAACAGCGGCACATTGGTGAAAAAATACCCTCAGACAGGCATAGTGAATTCCCTTTCTGCCTCCAAGACTGATGAATGCATATTCGTCACTGCCGGAGACAATCGCGAGGTGAGGTGGTACGACACTCGGGTCGGAGGGAAGGATGGGGTCAAGGGGATCAAGGGGGAGTGGCAGCTTACGGCAGTGGAACTTGGGGGGGAAGCTGACAGAATGGCATTCGTTGGTGGGATTGACAACAAAATAAGAGCGTATGACTTTCGTAAGGTTGACGGGCGCTCCCAAACGGCTGATCCGGTCATGACGCTCGAGGGACACGCAGACACAATCAGCGGGCTGAAGATATCCCCTGACGGCAATTATCTTTTGAGCAACAGCATGGATAACACCCTGAAGTGTTGGACGGTGAAAGGATTTGTTCAGGGTGGCGACAGCGCTCGGCTGAAGAAGACCTTCCTCGGGCATAAACACGGAAACGAGCGACGGTTATTAAAGTGCTCATGGAGCTCAGATGGGGGGCTGGTAAGCTGTGGGAGTAGCGATAAGGTTGTGCATGTGTGGGACGTTGAGAGCGGGGATGAGTGCTACACATTGCCAGGTCACAGTGCATCTGTGAATGACGTGCAATTTTCTGGGGGCGGCGGCGTCATTGCGAGTGGGAGTAGCGACAACACAATATTCCTCGGCGAATTGTGAACGAAAAAAAGAGGGAAAAAAAAAGGAGAAGATTTGCAATAACACCCGAAAACCTCCTCCAATCTTCTTGCATTTACCTATTTAATTAAACTTTACTCCAATTCATGCGTCGAATGTTTTTGGGTCGTTGGGGTCGTAGTATTCTGCGAGTAGGCGATAAATGTATGAGGGCTGAAAACCTCCCGTCTCAGTCACGTACAGGTCGACGAGTTCTGGGTTGATGTAGTCATGCACCGGGTTAAGCACGTCCACATTTTCGCAATTCTTTTCCATTGGGGACAAAACCATTGACGGCTGGGCAAGTTCATTCATGGTGTCCTGTCCCTCGTGGGGAAAAGTCGGGCTCAATTTGAACATTGCCGTGACGGAAATCAGCGGGACCGAATTCTGTGGATGAGTGAGTGAGTGAGTGAGTGAGTGAGTGAGTGAGTGGGTGTGGTGTGGTGTGAGTCAATGATTTCCAAACTTGGATTCAAATGTGGGGTTGCATCAACTACGACCGGAACCAACAATGCGACAACACAGAACCACAACCAACAACGCAACCGAACCCCCCGAAGCAACAACCAACGCGACCGAACTAACAACACTATCTCACCTGCTTCGCCGCTAGAGCCACCAGATGTGTACCCGAACTGCAGATTGCCCCGCCGTTGGCCAGCACAGCGTGCGCGGGTAAAATGACCTGGTTCACTCTCGCCATTATTGCAAAGATTGCGCTGTCATTAATAACTGTCGTATTGATTCCCTCGTCCGCCAAATTCTTGGCCATCTTGTGCCCCCCAAATGAAGGAGCAGCCTCGCAGACAATGACGGAGAATTTCCGCTTTTTAGCTGCAGCCTTTAAAAAACTCTCAACGGTCTGGCTTCTCCCATAAGTAAGAATCACCATGTCGCTGTGGATATGCAAGCTGCGGAGGATGCCGTGTTAGGCGCTTCGTTCGGGCTAGCCTCCTACCAAGCAAAAATCGCAAGCTTAAGAGAGCACACAAGGAGAAGGAGAGAACAGAGGGGGGGGGAAGCGAGCCGCCACCCAGACCTCAGCTCAGCCCTCAGCCCTCAGCCCAACGAAGGCGAAAATAAAAACTCACCTAGCCTGTTCATTTATTCGCTTCTGAAGGTCCTCGCTCTCGCTGAGCAATTCCGTAAAAATTTCCATAACATCCTCTTTCAAATGTTTCAGGGAGTCAAGGTAGAAAGCAGGGGAGAGGGCGAGGTGGGGAGCGACCTCCTGTTCGCTCGATCCAGAAACCCCCATTGCTGCAGAGAACGGAGAAGGAGGCCCCCCCATAACGACGACACCCGAGTGGGACAAAGACCTCGCAAGCGGCGGGGGCGGGGTAGGACAGTTATTGCCATTTTCGGTATCGATGCTACCTCCACTAACTGACCTCGAGATGGCAGAGGGGGCATAAAGCACACTCGTCATGCTTGGGGTTGAAATTGTGCGAGATCCCAAGCTGCTGCCAACATCGAGACTTCCTATGTCGACCCGAAGCGAAGCCTCACTTTGAGTCTTTCCCTCTCCCCCCTTTGATTTAAACGATGTGCTCTTTGTGTCACTGTTCTTCCGTGTGGATGGCCTTTTCTCTTCATTTTTGTCGTTGCTGTTGTTGCTGTTGTTGTAATTTTCCTCCACCTCCCGCCGCACGCAGCACATCACTCGACGAACAACGTTTTCAATTACCACATCCCTACTTCCACTCCGACCCGACAGTTCTCGGCCTATTCCCTCGAGCAAAACCATCAGAGTGGCTGGTGTCGACCACCTTGTTTCACCAATGATTTGACGGAGGAGGGAGAGCAGAGCCTTCACAAGCACTCGCCTTTGCATCTTATTGCCCCCCCCGCCACCGCTCACCCCCGCGAGCATCAGCGAAAATTGAGTCAGGGCAGAATGCACTTTTGGATACTGCGACAGGAAGGCATGAAGGTCGCCAGGAGAGGAGGAGGCAAGCTGATTCTTTGTGTTGCTGATATTATTGTTAATGTTGCCGGCGGAGGGGACAAGGGAAGCATCAGCTGCCATGGCGTCGTCGATGTGCAATGCAAAAAGGGTTAGGGGGAGGGGAGCGGCACAGAAAAAGAACCACCAAAACCGGGGAGGGATCGAGGTGATTGAAATGCGGTAATTGAAGTACGAAAATGAAGAAGTGTCAGGATCTGCCTTGAATCTTGTTAGCGATCACTTGCGTGGAAAATAGAAAAACGCGTATAGAATGGTGGCGCTTTAGGTGGTTTTACAAGATTTTACCAAATTACTTTTCACAGAGCAACTACAATTCACTCGCTCTTAGTCCCCTTTCACCGCCCGCAAGCCCCCCGCCTTTCTTCACCGCCGATTGGAAAATTGCGTTAAGTCTTTTCCCTCCCCAAAGAAAATAATATCAAAGGGTTCGCTGCGAACAACATGGCATCGACTGCAGACCCCTACAGCCAGCGCCCTCCTCACCCTCCTCCATCAAACTTTCCGTCATCAAAATACTTTCCACTCCGTCTTCTTGGAACGGGGACATTTAGCAGTGTTTACCTGTGCATTAGCTTGGAAAGCAACATTGAAAGATTCAAGGTTAACGGCAGTAATGATGGTGAAAGTGCGAGCTTTATTGACGATGCGAAAGGCGCGTGCGCCATAAAAATCGATCGACTGGATTCCGCGTCTATGGCCAATGGTGGCCTGATAATGAAAGAGGGGAGGATTTTGACAAATCTAATTGGAGGCGGTCTTAGCATGGTGCCCGATGTTCTTGGAGAGTCATGGAATGCTACGAATGGGGGATACTTGGTCGAGTCCTTCGTCGGGCACGAAGATCTGTCGAGTGTCCGAAGGTCGTCTCCTTCCCACCTCTTTCCAGGAGCTCCCAGTGGTGCCCAAATTGTCGATGTGACAAGCCCATCGTCCACTAGAAACCTCACGCTGCAGATATTGGCAATGCTTCAAGCGATCCACAGCTTGGGTATTGTGCACCGGGATATCAAGCCCAACAATTTTATTTTTGATGGCGAGCGCAGGCAAGACCGGTGGTTCAGAGCCGGTGAAGGTAGAGAGGAGAATAATGTGAACAACGATGAAGTGGATGAAGACGACGTTGGTCAACTTACAATCATTGACTTTGGGCTGAGCAAGTCGTTCATAGAGCCTGCCGGTAGGACAAACGACGGGGAGGACAAGGCTAAGAGAAGCTTCACCGTTAAATACCCCCCCCCGGTAGTAGCCAAGAATGGCAACGGGCAGAAGAATAGCCACACAGCAGCTGAAAGTAGAGATGCTGGATGTGGGGGGGTGCTAAGACAAATTTCCGCCCGCAGCTGGTACGAATCCGACTATAGTCAAGATTTTGAGAGCTTGGGGCGACGGAAGGGAGGAGGCGGCAGGGCCGAGTGGGCTGGCAAGGGAAGCTGGCGTTATGAATACCCTCCCGAAGAGGGAGTTCAGGTGCTCTTGCGAAAGGGAGTCCCTCTTCCTCCTCAACCGAACCAGCCGCAAAAGCGAAAATACGACTTCCGAGGCTCATCTCTCTACGCTTCCCTCAATGTTCACGAGGGCGAAAGGCCTGCCGGGGGCGAGGATGACGTCTGGTCCTGCATCTACATAATGCTCGACTTTGGACTCGGCGGTCGGCGTTTCGTCCGAGCGAGTGACAACAGGCGCTATTCCGCACTTATTGAAAAGGAAGGAAAGGGGGGACTGCCCTGGCGGTACGGTGGGGAGGCAATCGAGGGAGAAGGGGGAGAGCTCGGCCTGCAAGCAAGGTTGACAAGGGCCGAGACGCAGAAATTCAAGACGGAATGTTTTAGAGACCCCAGACTCTTTTACTTCTTTCCGACTCCCGATGACGATAGCAACGAAGAGCTCACGGAAGCAGAGAAAGAGTACGACAGTGCCGTCGATTTATGCTGCGAGTCGCTTGATAAAATTTTCAGGCACCTAAAATCAGCAGGCGGCTTTGGGGAATTCGAGCCTGGTGACGAGGAGCGCCCCAAGCTGTCCTACTCTCTCGTCCGGGAGGAGGTCAGTAGATGGACAAATTCCATGTCCCGCGTGAAGACTATCGTCGAGAGGGAGCAGGGTTGGGTTGGTTACGGGGAGGCTGAGAGGAAAAAGAGGGAAGATATCGAGGGGAGGGCGGATGTCAAAGGGGAAGAAGACATGGACGTTGATAGTGACGACGACGACGCTAATGCACGGAGGAATAATCTCACGCCTCCACCCCCCACTTCTACCCCCAACGGAGTCCCCGTGCACAGGTATGCTCCGCTTGTCTTTCCATCTCAGGCGAAATCCTCGCCGGTGGCAAATTTGCCGAAGTGGAGCAAATTTGTGCTGCAGCTGACCTTCCTCGAGCACACTCTCAAGAAAGGTCTACACAAAACATCAGAGAATGTTTTCAGCAAAGCGCGAAAGACTTGGGTCGGTATAGCTTCCCTCGTTGTCGCATCGATTAGCGCCGGTTCGGGATCGGAAGAGGGAGTAAAGAGGCGCCGGGACCTGGTTGAAAGGGTCTGGCGTGCCGGCATTCAGCTCAGTGGAGGAGGTATGAGCGACATTAAGATTGGCAACCAGAGCGAGGATAACAAATCTCGAATCGCCCTAGAAATGAAGTTGGCCGAACTCAGCTACTGGACAGGATTCAGCGAGAAGAATACAGTGACATAGTGATTTTGTAAGGTTTGTCGTGAGTTTGAGTTTGTGTTGTTGCTTTTTTTTGCTTATCTTTCTTCATTTGAAACTGCTCACTTTATAACCTACATCACTCATCGTCATTAAGTTGTCATGATCGGGGAAGGCCTCAAGGTCGAAGAA